>JACCDI010990696.1_pt1 | contig 21177 bp, 19 predicted proteins | sample 7442791 | NCBI WGS metagenome assembly JACCDI01 (sample SAMN15323434, study PRJNA562643) | freshwater metagenome | isolation source: river surface water | place: USA:Blue River Watershed | collected 2017-08-15
AAATCCACTTTCAGTAGTACAGACTGGCAGTGAAACGAAACCTGCACTTTGGTCTGTGAGTGAACGCGGACAGCTCATTTGGGAAGGTACACCGACCAGTCTTGTGGGAAACCGGTGGCTGCCTCAGTCCTTGGTGATCGTCGGGGATGAAGCGCTTCAAGCTGACGAGAAGTATCTGGATGCCGTCGCTAAGAAGGGCAACAGTTCGGTATTGTTACAGCTTCCACCAGGTGGCATAACAGTTGTACAAAAGCCCAGACTTCAACGGGTCATCGATTTGCTGGAGTCACGAAACATTAGATACGGCATCGCACTTAAAGCCCGTTCTTCATATACCAAGCCCGTTGCAATAGTTCATCCAAGTCGGATGCGATTTTCGACTTCGCTTGGGAAAGAACCAGTGATGCTTTCGCTACCGATGCTTCGCAGCTGCTGGACGGTTACTGCGTTGCCATCTGGCGAGATTATGGACTTTGCCCGCGAAACAGTTGCGGGTGGAAGTGTTGAGTATCAACTCCGTAATCCTATCGAAGGCAACGTTGTCGGTATATTCATCCCGGAAGTTGAATCGTCCGATGGTTACGCAACGCTTTTTTCAGATTCAGACTCGTTGCGGGATGACCTGATGTCGGCGCTGGAAGGACTACGTTTTGGCAAGAATCTACGATTCTTCACCGACCCATTTGACCTTCCTGTATTGTCCCGAATAGAGGACCGCCGCAAAGTCCCAACCTCTGACGCATTTAGAACTGCATGGGCAAACTACCTTAAGCAAAAGTATGCGACATTGGATGGTGCCAGAATTTCCTGGCGCCTCGATAGTACGGAGCGGGTAGATAACTTTGATGGACTCGCGAGGTTGTTACCCCTTAGCTTTGATGGCAGGGGCGTCGCGGGATTTATTGATCCTGTTGGAACCGGTCGTCTCCTAAAGTGTGAGTCACAGCCATCGGTTTTCTGGAATGACTTAGCAGGTTTTGTAGATAAGTTATCGAGCGATATACAAGATCGTACGGCGCTTGCGCTCCAGCGCGCTGGTCACAATGTGCCTATTATCAGCGTCAACACAGTTAAAGGGGACCACAAGGGACTTGGTGGCGTCCTTGTGACATCCAGCAGTGTTATCGATTCTGCTCCAAAACTCCTTGACCAGTCTGTTTCTGGAAAGCGGATCTGGAATGTGGTTGATGTCGCAGCGACTGATTCGCAAGCTGTCCAGCCTGCAAACTGGGCCGCCGCAGGAGCATCAAGTGTTTTTTATCCCGAAACAAACGTCGACCGAATATCCGGAGGGCAGATAACGCCTGCTGACAGAACCGGGATCGTGCCATTGCCAATGGACCTAAGCACACGGGCAAAACAGCTCGAAAATGGTACTTGGTGGTTGCCGGATACGCGTCCGATGCGACTGTATCGCTATCCAAATGGCCTGATTGCCTATGGAATCTCGGATGGTGAACAATCGAGTTATTACTTTGTAGGTACCAAGCGCCCATCCGTAGTTACGATCAAACTTCCGAAAGCATTGGAAAAGGCGCCCATTTCCTGGTTCCCCGTGAATGCTGGGATTCGGAGTAAGGGTTCCCTTCAGCTCTCAGTTCGGGATGAGCCTGTCCTGCTGAAAGGCTTTGGGAATTCGCTCCCAGTACCATTTGCGGCGATGACGGATGCGCTGGATGAGAGCAAGAAGCTGGTCGCAGAGCTACGTAAACGAAATATTCCAGATGCAGGTCGAATGCAGCTGGAGCTTTCAAAATTTGATGGACGTCCAGACCATGAAAATCCACAGGCCATGTACTCAGCTGTACAGACTCTGCTGGATGCAAACCAAAAAATGATTGATATGCTTCGTCCATTCTCGTTTCTTTACATTGAAGCCGAGGGGATGCCAAATCTTCGAATGACACACACCTGGGATGGCATCGTCTCGAACCAGGCATCATCCGGTGGAAAGGTGTTACACGTTAGCCGCAACCCACTTGGTAAACAGGATGCAATAGCGACTTACACCCTTCGGGTTAACGCGAAGACACAGTTTAGTACGTACTATGCCGCTACAGGTAAGGTTCGTATGCGCGTCGATGGAAAGTCGCTTACGGGTGCGGGAGTTAGTCAGTCAACTTCTGTTGGTGCCCCATATGGACCTAATGGGCTCGCATGGTTCTCTGGAGGCAATATCGAACTGGTACCGGGAGACCATGTAATCGATTTTATAGCCGATGGCGAATGTGACTTAGACGCTTTTATGTTGTCTGTTGATGGAACAAAGCCAAATGGTAGTGATATTCCAGTCCCACCGCTCTCGGTTCCAAATCCGAAATAGGCCCAGCGTGATACCATACAGTCACTAATTTCCAAGGGATATAACGTGGCAGCATCGTTTCCAGTTAACATTGTTACTCCAGAACGTACCGTACTCTCAGCAGATGCGGAATCCATTCAGGTTGCGACCGTAAACGGCTCGCTTGGTGTCCTTAAGGGCCATGCTCCGTTGTTGGCGATGCTTGGTTCCGGCGAATGCGTTATTCGCCTGGATAACCAACAAATTCGGCGTCTAGCAATCTCGGGTGGATGCCTCGACGTATCCCGTGAGCGCGTAACCGTTCTCGCAGATGCTGCTGAGTTTGAAGATGAGATTGATGCATCGCGTGCTGAAGAAGCATTGACAAAAGCTCGACAGCTACTAGCATCGACAGATGCATCAGAGCGAGACAGTGCGGCTGAAGCAATGCGTAGAGCTCAGGCACGCTTGCGTGTTGTTCGGGGTTCTGGTCGATAATCGGATATCTGATCTGTGAACAACAAGGTTTGGCGGTTACTTTTTACCGCACTCCTTACCTCCATTACTTCGCTGTTAGCCCTTCAAGGTGCTGAAGTCTTTTTGGGTTACCTAAAAGGGCAACGCTTCGATGTAATTCTCTCGTACGCATGGGTCTATCCGGTCTATCGCGTTGTCTTTCTAATCTCCGGGCTCATTATCGGCTTTGAACTCGGCCGGTCGATTTTCAGCAGATTGGAAAGACAAGGGGACTCCCTTCGGCAGATGTCCGCCAAGGATAAGTTAGCCATTGGGGGTGGACTGATTGTCGGATTGGTACTTTCCGCTGTCATCGCAATCCCGGTTTTTGTTGCGCTCAACAACCAAAAGCTTGCCGCATTTGCTATCACTCTTCTAATCGGGTCAGTCATCACATACTTCTGTGTGTCGGTGACGTCATCGATGAAGGAAGAGTTCCAAGGGCTCTCAGCACCTAATGGGACAAACGATGACCCAATAAACGCTGATACTGTGTTCGTTCTAGACACCAATGTAATCATTGATGGACGGATAGCCGATGTCGCAAGAGTTGGTTTCCTACGTGGGACGTTATATGTACCAGGGTTTGTTTTAGATGAGCTGCAATACATTGCCGATTCTGGGGATTCTCTGAAGCGGGTCAGGGGACGCCGGGGACTCGATATTCTGAATCAGATGCAAAAGGAGCTCCCGTTAGTTGTCCGGACAATGGACAAACTGGCTCCCGGAACTGAAGAAGTTGACAAACGCTTAGTACGGCTTACACGGGCGCTTTCCGGACAGCTGGTAACAAATGATTACAACCTCCAACGGGTAGCAGAACTTGAAGGCATCACTGTCCTCAGTATCAATGCTCTTGCAAATGCACTAAAGCCAGTTGTACTCCCAGGCGAAGACATGCAGGTCTCATTGGTAAGAGAAGGACGTGACCATAATCAGGCGGTTGCCTACTTGGATGATGGAACCATGGTTGTCGTTGAAGGCGCCAGACGGTTGATTGGCCAATCAGTCGATGTGACTGTGTCATCACTTTTACAGACAACCGCGGGCAAAATGATTTTTGCATTCTTGAAGTCAGATTCGGCAGATGAGGACCATGGAACAGATACACGCAGTGATTCTGGCAGCGGGCCGAAGCGAACGCCTCGGGACCGTCGATAAGCTTTGGGTCTCCCTCAATGGCAAACCACTATTACAGTGGTCCATAGAAGCTTTTGACAAAGCATCGGAGATCTCTGGCATAACATTGGTGACCCGCGAGGAATCCATTGTAAAACTAACAACCCTCGTTTCAAGCCTAGGTGTCAGTAAACCCATAGACATCATATTAGGTGGTCAAACGAGAATGGAATCAGTTGGCAATGCATGTGCTGTTATCGATGCACCATTTATAGCAGTGCACGATGCAGCCAGACCCCTCATAACTCCGCAACTGATTGACAGTGTTTGTTTGGCTGCTCGAGGGAATGCATGCGCTTGCCTGTCACTACCAGTGGTCGAGACAATCGTCAGGACAAATCAAGGATTTGAAAGGGAACGTGTCGACCGTTCAAGTCTCTACGCTCTACAAACGCCTCAAGTCATCCGCAGGGACATTTGGGAAGAGGGTAGAGCAAGAGCACAGTCAGCAGGCATCGATGTTACTGACGACACGCATATGGCGACGCTTACCGACAATGCTGTCATCTATGTTGCAGGAAATCGGAACAACATCAAAGTAACGTATGCGGATGATATTGAATTTGCAGAGCAAATGATGATGCAAACACCACAAAGGGAATATAGAACTGGCTTTGGATATGATATCCATCGGACATCCCCAGAGCGATTGTGCTACCTTGGTGGCATCCTATTTGAGGAAAGCAAGGTTGGACTTGTTGGACACTCCGATGCAGATGTACTGTTACACGCTATCTGTGATGCATTGCTTGGGGCTGTATCCCTCGGAGATATCGGGGTGCATTTTCCCCCATCAGATGACAGACACAAAGGGCGACCTTCGTCTGAGTTTCTGAGTGAAGTCAACGAACTCTTGAATCAGAATGGCTGGGTGGTCGGAAATATCGACGCTACCGTCATCGCAGAAGCCCCAAAGGTTATGGCAAAGGCCATAGAGATACGTACCCATATCAGTAACGTGATGCAGATTCCTTTTGACAACATCAGCATAAAGGCAACGACCAATGAAGGTTTGGGAGCACTTGGGCAAGGTGATGGCATTGCTGCTCATGCCGTGGCAATGGTGTATCGCTAGATGATTCAGCCGATTATAGACTCGGAGATTCTGATAAATGCAGAAGACTCTGACGCAATACACAATCGTATGCGTGATCTTGCAGCTAGGTTTACACGGACAGACGCTTCGACCGTCTCTATTCGCCAGAAAAATGACTGGTTTAAGGCCGAGCTTGTTATCGTCGCTGATGGCATGACCGTTCGGTCTGAAAAACTTGGTTCAACGATTATTGATGCAGTGCTTTCGGCCGCAGATGTTTTGGAATCACAGCTTGCCAAATATCAGGCACCGGTAACGCCGGAACGTAACCGGGATGAGTTGGTGGTACGTGAGAAACACTTTCCGATTCGTCGTCTGGAAGTAAACAAAGTTGTCTTGGAAATGGAACTGTCAGGACATGACTTCTTCCTCTTCCAGGACATCGACTCAGGAGACACAAGACTCCTGTATCGTCGTGCAGATGGTAAGTATGGACTACTAGTTCCGCACGCAAATGATATTTAGTGGAGGAAGAGAATGAAAGTTGGAATTTTGACGGGTGGCGGAGATTGTCCTGGATTGAATCCGGCAATTCGTGGCGTCGTTTATCGCGGACTGGATCTCGGTTTTGAGTTCGTTGGAATCCAAGAAGGTTGGAAGGGGCTGGTAAAGGCAAACTATGAACCCCTTGGACTGAAGGATGTCGAAGAAATCATCTATCAGGGTGGCACCATGCTTGGGTCATCCAGAACGAATCCCTTCAAGAACGAAGATGATTTGAATGCAGTCCTCAATAACATTAAGGCTGCAAAATTTGATGCAATCGTCGCATGTGGTGGTGAAGATACATTGGGCGTCGCAGCGAAGTTGTACTCACAACATGGCGTACCAACCGTTGGTGTTCCGAAGACGATGGACAACGACCTTAGCTGTACTGACTTTACGTTTGGGTTTGATACGGCTGCAGGCGTTGGTCTGGATGCAATAGATCGTCTACGCGATACCGCACGCTCACACCGCCGTGTCATCGTCCTCGAGGTCATGGGACGTCATGCGGGATGGGTTGCCTGGTATGTTGGTATGGCTGGCGGCGCAGACTGGGTGACACTCCCAGAAGAGCCACTTGATGTCGACGCAATGTGTGCACACCTCAACAGTGTCCGTGCCCGTGGAAAGAAATATGCACTAATAGTTGCATCTGAGGGAACGGAAATCCCGATGGGAGATTCAGAGGCTGTTGTCGATTCCTTCGGCCACGTTAATCTGTCGAACAGGAATGTGGGCGAATACCTCGCCAACGAAATCGAAAAGCGCACCGGTTGGGAAAGTCGCCATGCGGTTGTCGGACACGTTCATCGAGGAGGAGCGCCAACGCTCTTTGACCGTGTTCTCGGTATGCGTGTTGGTATGAAGGCAGCTGACTTGGTAAACAACCGTGAGTTTGGCAAGATGGCTGCGCTCGTTGGAACAAACGTTGTTGGTGTAGATATCGTCGAAGCAACATCTGTATTGAAGACCGTCCCAGCAGACCTGTTGGAACTGATCAAGTCAACACGTAAGTAATCATGATTCTGCTCTGGTGAGTACCCTCATCAGAGCAGAATCGCCATTATAAAGGCAAAGAAAAAGCGGAGGCTACATTCATTGAATATAGCCTCCGCTTTGGCATAAGCCTAGTCGTAACTAGTGATTATCTGCCACGTACGGAAGGAGCGCGATTTCACGAGCACGCTTAATCGCTTGCGACAGCATTCTCTGATACTTTGCACTGGTTCCTGTTGTGCGACGTGGAAGAATCTTGCCACGGTCGGTAATAAACCGACGCAAAAGCTGGATGTTCTTGTAGTCAATAAACTCGATCTTATTGACTGTAAAGAAACAAACCTTACGCTTCGGCTTCTTAAACTTTCGATTTTTTGCTGGTCTCATTGCTGACATAGTCACCTCACAATCCGTTTACTCTGCAAACGGATCACTAATATCGTCTTCATCAAAACCCGAAGATGTTGGCATGTTTACCGGAGGACGCTGTGAGTAACCACTTGATGGCTGGCGTTCCTGCGAATACCCACCATCTCCAGAGTCACCACTGTCGCGTGCCTTATCCAACGGCCGGATATTGTCACAGACTACCTTCGCCGCTTTACGACGAGTTCCATCCTGTGCCTGATACTCTTCAATTTGAAGCTTACCTTCGACTGCAATCAAGCGTCCTTTACCAAGATACTTCCCGGCAAACTCAGCTGACTGTCGCCAAGCGGTCAAATCGATGAAATCAGTTTGCTTATCCTGTCCCTGAGCACGTGACTCACTGGACTGAGGCCGATCTACGGCAATACGCAAACTTGCAACGGGCACACCATTCGGTGTGTAGCGAACTTCAGGATCGGCAGTCAAGCGGCCAATCAATATCACACGGTTCAAATTTCTTTGTCTCCCAAGTTGATTGATGCATTAAAAATGCAGTGTTGGCTACTGAACAGCACGATTGAAGACACTATGCTTCTTCGCTGGATGTCTCAGCTGGCTCAGAAACAACAGGTGCTTCAACAACCACTGGTTCAACGACAACCGCTTCTGCTACGCTGGCTGCACGGGCCGCTGCCTCACGCTCACGACGCTCTGCTTCTGCAGCGCGCGCACGCGATGGACGGACATCCGCCCGCGGATCCTGACGGATAATCATACTTCTAAGAATCTCATCGGCGATTCCAAAAATACGATCCAGTTCATTCTTTGCAGCAGCGGATGAAATGAAGTTTACGAGGATGAAACGGCCTGTTTCACGTCCCTTAACTTCATAGGCGAGCTTACGAGGCTCCCAAACATCCACATCAACAATCTCTCCACCGTTCTTTGTAATGATGCCGGTGAACTTTTCGACGACAGCTTTGATCTGCTCGTCAACAAGTCCGGAATCAATCAAGAACATTGCTTCGTATGATACGTTCATACACCCTCCCTATGGTCTGTCGCGGCTCACTGGTAGCCAGTGAGCAGGGAGCAGCATTACACTGAATGCCACTTCTAACAACCCGGCGATTGTAGCACATAGTGCTGTCTGGTGCTATCCAAAAGCAAACACATTTACTAATCGTACGGGAACGGTCAATTATTACAAAAACTAGCGTAAATGATCGAATAAAATCGTCGAAAGATAGCGCTCCGCATTGGATGGAACGATAGCAAGTATCCGCTTCCCTTTGTTTTCAGGTCGCTTAGCAAGCTCAATAGCAGCCCAAATGGCAGCACCAGAGCTGATTCCGACAGCCAAGCCTTCTCGTTGCATCGCGTCACGGGCTGTCTCGACAGCCGACTCATTACTGACGGTAATGACCTCGTCAATCAAAGAAGTGTTTAGGACTCCTGGGATAAAACCAGCTCCGATCCCCTGAATTTTATGCGGTGCCGGGGCAAGGGGAATATCAGCGAGCGATTGGCTGATTACGGGTGAATTAGATGGTTCCACGGCAACGATTTTGACATCGGGAATCTCAGCCTTTAGGACAGTAGCAACACCTGTAATCGTGCCTCCCGTGCCTACACCGGAAACAAAGAAGTCCAAGTTGCCATCCAGATCACGAATAATCTCACGTGCAGTCGTCTTGATGTGGATTGCCGGATTATTGGCATTCTCAAACTGCTGGGGGATGAATGTGTTATCTGGGTCTGCTTCGTGAAGTTCAAGTGCCTTGTTCACGGCACCTCGCATGCCCTTGGCTCCTTCGGTCAGCTCAATCGATGCACCATAGCCACGCAAAAGCATACGGCGCTCGGTACTCATCGTGTCGGGCATACAAAGAATCAATTTATAACCCTTAGCTGCGCACACAAAAGCAAGTGCAATTCCTGTATTACCACTGGTTGGCTCAATGATTGTTGTTTTGCCAGGAGTGATGAGACCGCTTTTCTCAGCCTCTTCAATCATGTTCACGCCAATCCTGTCCTTAACGGATAATCCAGGATTCAAGTACTCAAGCTTGACCAATACCTCTGCACCAAGGCCATCCACCAGCTTATTCAAACGAACTACGGGGGTATTACCGATTAACTCTGTAACGTTGTTGTAGATTGGCATTTTTATATTCCTACCTCAAAATCTAAATGTGCATCATAAACGATGAGTCATTGCCGTCTATCCGAGCAATAATGTCCGCAATCGAGACATCATCGAGGTGAGCCCTCAAATGGTTGTCTATATTGCGCCAAATGCCCACGACAGCTTGCCCCTCAACAGTCGTTGCCCGCTGAGAATCCATCAGTGAATCAGGGACCAACGACCCACTTAACGATCGAAGAATCTGACCAAGAAATGTAAGCTCAGGTGTTCGATTCAGTAAGTAGCCGCCACTCTTTCCACGGATGGAGCGCACTATTTCGCCTCTGCGTAGCTGTGCGATAACCTGCTCTAAGAACTGATCAGGAATGTTTTGACGGTTCGCAATCTCATTTGCCTGCACTGGATCGCCTTTTGAATAAATGGCTATGTCAAGGACAGCACGCAAACCATAATCTTCTTTTGCAGTAAAAGTCATTGTTCTCCAGTAGGAATAGTACCATTTCTGTCATAGAAGAAATTTAGGTAGAGTAGGGTCTATGAAGAAATCTATACTTACTGCCGTTACATGCGGCATCGTATACACCGCAAGTGCTACAGGGCTTCCTGATGTGCTCATTGGTAAGTCGGCGTTAGGGGATTGGACAACTGACCGACCTGGCGTGACCCGTCACATTACACCTGCTGATTTACCCAAGCCAAATGACACACCAAGCGTTGATAATGGACCCGCTCGGGTCGCCCGGCCGGAGGGTGCTCTTCCTGTAGTCCCAAATGGAATGGTTGTGACTCAGTTTGCAAGTAATCTTGCACAACCGCGCGTCATTGTGACTGCGCCTAATGGCGACCTCTTTGTGACTGAAAGCTACACGGGGAAAGTCGTTGTCCTACGTGACAGTAACAGGGATGGCGTACTCGATGTAAAGTCCACCTATGTCTCAGGTCTTACGCGACCATTTGGATTACAGTTTTATCCTAATGGTAAGAAACCAAAGTTCCTGCTGATCGCAAACACAGACTCAGTTGTACGAGTTCCATATGCAAATGGAGATCTGGTTGCGAGCGAGACTCCATCGATGTTCATCAATAACATTCCCGGTGGGGGGCAACTACGTGGAGGGGGACACTGGACCCGCGACCTCGCACTGACAAAAGACAACAAAACCCTCTATGTATCCGTTGGTTCCATTTCAAATGTAGATGATCCGGACATCAACAAAAACGAATCCCGACGTGCTGCCGTTCTGGAATATGATGCCGCCACAGGATCGGAAAAGGGTATTTACGCATCAGGAATCCGGAATCCCGTTGGACTAGCCATGCATCCAAAGACCGATGAAGTCTGGACTGCTGTCAATGAGCGTGATGGTCTTGGTGACCACCTTGTTCCAGACTACGTCACACACATAGAGCGCGGCGGTTTTTATGGCTGGCCGTACTTTTACATTGGGGCAAATCAGGATCCACGACACGCTGGAAAGAAACCTGAATTGGCGCAGAAGGTTGTTGTTCCCGATGTATTGCTCCAAAGTCACTCTGCTGCACTTGATCTATGCTATGTCAACGATGGACTTCCATCGACATACCGTGATGCCTTCTTTGTCGCCTTGCATGGTTCATGGAACAGGTCGATTCGGACAGGTTATAAGGTCATCCGGGTGCCTCTCGCACGTGGGAAAGCCAATGGTACATATGAAGATTTCATGACAGGATTCGTCGTTGACAACAAGGGCGTTTGGGGAAGACCCGTCGGTGTTACCCTTGGGAGCGATGGCGCACTCTATGTAACCGACGACTTTTCTGGCTCGATATGGCGGGTGAGTGAGGCCGAATCACAAAACTAAACGTTGAGATGCCCCAAAGCTGATGCTATGGCTGCATCCCTCAGAGACTTGGTTTGTTGAAAAACTCTGAAAAATGCAGCCTCCTGGCGTCGCCGAATCACCATCATTCCACTGCTATTCGATTGTCCACCAGATGACAGCGACCAGATGTGGACAATAGTTTCCAATAACAAATGGAGTTTCTCACGAACTCGTAGGCGATCTGGTACTGAAACAGCTCCGAGTTCGCCGAGAATTTCATAAACTTCACCACGTAAGTGTTTATAAACACTCGCCAACTTCTCGAAGGTCGCCCTGTTATCAGGCTTAACATCGCGACTCCAATCAACAAGACACCGCGCAGTTAGACCTAGGATTGGTGACATCGAGGTTACCAATGTTGCCTCATCCTGACTTGACAATTCTCCTTGTGGCCTTACACATAAAACGTAATCGGAAGGGACAGTTAGATTCAGGACCACCTCACGCGTATCTGTACGCCTTACAGCAGCCAAAGCTTGAGATTTACCAATAGAATATCCATCTGCCTCAATGTGACGCAGGCGAAAGTAAACGTGGTCTCCATTTGGCAAAGTGGCACCATAAACAACCCACGACAGCCAGCTTGAGCCTGTTATCCATGGAGCGTTGCCGCTAACATAAATATCCGTACCGCTAAGTTCCGCGCGAAGGCATGGCGTACTGCGCCGTAAATGTCCAAACCCAACGCCAAGAAGACTCTGGCGATCCCAGATTGCTTCAGGGGATTCGTTTGCTCGCTGGATGATGCTTGCGGCGCCCCAGTGCTGCGTAATTACAAACCACGTATCCAGACATCCAAATGCAACTTGTTCGGTGATCGCAAACTTGGTTTTGGCATTCCAAAGAGTCTCAGGACCTGTAACAATGGAAACGAGACCGATATCTACGAGCTGGTCCAAGTGGGAATCAGGTAATTGTGCATCGGAGTCCATATGGCTCTCAGGGATAAGCACGTTCTCAACAAGGGTATCAAGTCGATTAACTAAGTCATTCCCTGGCTCAATGAGCCAAGGAATCACATCGCTTTTAAACATAGATTATGGTGGAGAGAACATTTGTGCGAACGCCAGTACGCTTCTCAATCAGTTTCCGCGTTTGAAGGCGGATCGCTCCAGGAAGGCTGCTCTGTCCTGTGTCGCCGCCATTTTCGGCCATCCGGACATCATCAGGGTCCGAATCTGTAAAGATTCCAGCCACGGTATCGATGATCTCAAGAATGAGGTCGGTCTCGTCCTCCATGAATGCGACGCCACGCGACACAACTTCAGGGCCACCAATCAGCTCAGCCGTTTCGCGATCGACGACCATGGACAATACAACAAATCCGCCCTCAGCGAGGAACTGGCGATCCTTGACGACTACTTCATGAACGGGATACATCCCGCGTTGACCAAGCATCACAGCACCGCAGGCCACTCTGTCAACAATCCGCCCTCGAACTTCATTCAGTTCAAGCACATCGCCAATTGCGAGCTCGAAAACATCATCTCGCAACCATCCCATTTCCACTGCATTCCGTCCATAGAGCGCAAGCATTCGCTTTTCTCCATGAACTGGAATCACGTACTGAGGGTTAACAAGGTTCAAGACAAGCCGGAGTTCTTCGGCATAACCATGTCCGCTGACGTGAACAGGCATCATTCCTTCATAAATGACCTTGGCTCCAAGCGCGACCAGCTTGTTGACAATCGTCCATACAGCAGTTTCATTTCCTGGAATGGGAGTTGCACTCAGGACGATAGTGTCGCCCTTCCTTACTGTGACATAGCGATGATCGCCATTTGCCATTTTTGACAAGCCAGCCAAAGGCTCTCCCTGAGAACCTGTTGTAAGTATTGTAAGGTTCTTGTCTGTAATTCCATCGATATCTTCAGGTTTGACGCGTATCTCATCAGGCAGGTTGATATAGCCAAGGTCGACACATATATCGATGTTTTGAACCATGGAGCGGCCCATCGCTGCAACTTTTCGGCTGTATCTTCTAGATGCATCAATCGCCATCTGCATTCTATGAATCTGGCTCCCAAACGATGCAATAATCACGCGGCCGGGTGCTTCGGCAATAATCCGTTGAAAGGAATCAGCGACGATTCTCTCACTTGGAACATACCCCTGTCGTTCAACATTGGTCGTGTCACTTACTATTGCCAGAACACCATCCTCGCACAGGTGACAGAGTTTCGGTAAATCAAACGTCTGACCATCCACTGGAGTTTGATCGAGCTTAAAATCACCGGTGTGAACGACCGTGCCTGCTGAAGTCTTTATGACTAAGGCAAACGAATCTGGAATAGAGTGTGCAACGCGCACTGGGTGGATCTCAAATCCCCCTATTTTCACCACATCATCGGGACCAAATGCCGTAATTGTAGTACTGTCAAGCACTCTACGCTCTTGGAGACGCCCTTTGATCATCGCTGCGGCTAAGGGCGGTGCAAAAATCGGGACGTTACCAAGTGTGGCGATTACATGTCCCAGCGCACCAATGTGATCTTCGTGGCCATGTGTGATGACAATGCCCTGAATCCGTTCACGATTCTCTACCAAATAGCGAATATCTGGCACAATGATATCTACGCCAAATTGCTTTTCATCAGGAAACATTAATCCCGCATCGACCACGAGAAGCTCATCGTCGACCTCGTAGACGTACATGTTCTTACCGATTTCGCCGACACCACCGAGGGGGATGAACCTAAGATTTGACATTAATTCTCCAAAAGCCTAAAACCCGTGAATGTGCCTTCTACGATAGTAGATCTCCAATGGGATGGCACACAGCAGAGTAATAACTGCATTAAACACCACAGAAACCGCGATATCAGTTATCGTCAGCGTTCCAACATATTTGGGATGCGCAATAATTGCAGCAACAAGGTCGATCAGAATGCAGGCCGACACCGTAATTACCGCAAGTAACCACCCATGATTCATCAAACTTAGACCAGCTTTGATGGACAAAAATGTTGACAAAACGCTACGAAAAATAGTAATCGGGATACTCTCTGTACCGATCGCGATCCGTGTCAGGACAACAGCACCCGTTAGGACAAAAACATGCACCCTGGGATATGTCGACAGCAGAGCGATGGTTATCATCGGAAAATTCAGAAGCGGTGCGACGTTGGCCGCCGCAGACAATGCCGATTGGAGACCAGCGGACAAAATGACCAATAGCGTCGCTAACCAGTCCTGCCACCTCATCGCTTATCCTCGAACGTATCTGCACCACTCATCGGGGGCAAGGCTATTACCGTTCGAATGGTAACCGGATTCTCAGCATAAGGAGCAACGATTGCTACACGCTCTGTCCCTCCAGCGGCCAGGGATGTTGACCGTATGACACCAACAGGAATGTCACTGCGAAATATTCCGCCTTCACCACTTGTTACAACCTGATCACCTGGCGCTAACATCAACTCAGGGCGCACATAATGCAAGAGGGGTTCTTTGTTCGATCCACGGCCATCGAGAATACCGGTTCCGACAAACGTACCACTACGGAGCACCTTTACACCCACATGTGAATCACGATCTTGGATAAGTCTGACTTTTGCAAGCAGGGGCCCCGTGATTACGACTTTGCCCACCAATCCCTGAGTCGTTCGTATCGTGCTATTTCTGATAATCTTACGCCCATTGTTGTCAATGGATATCGAAGCACTTTCTGTGGATGGATACCAGAATTTGACATCCGATACGATGGCGCCATCGCGCTTTACACCAGGCATTCCGAGAATGTTTCGGTAATTAATGTAATCAGCTTCGATCTGTAATTGACGTTCAACCTGTAACTTGAGCTGACCATTTTCGGCTTTGAGCCGGTCACGTTCGATGAGCAGCTCAGACCCTGCTGTCAATGATTGCTTCATACGGTCAGCCCAGTCCAAGACATCCCGCCCAGCAGTCGAAACCACACTTGCAACGAACGTAACCGAATCAAGGATCACATTTGACTGTCCCGAACGCCGGGCTTGAACCGTGGCCATCAATAAAATAAGTCCAAGTACCAGAGGAATGAACATCAATGCCGGTACACGCTTAGGTCCGATGGCGGGGGATCCAGGTTTGGCAGGACGTATCACAAGCACCCTTAACTGTTAGCGTGAATCAGAGCATGACGGAGCGCAGGAACTCGCTCGACTTCATCGAGAATCTTCCCGCATCCCATCGCAACACACGTAAGCGGATCGTCAGCAATGAATACTGGCATTTCAGTTGCCCGGTGAATCAGCTCATCAAGACCGCGCAACAAAGCACCTCCACCAGCGAGACAGATTCCAGAATCCATAATATCCGCGGCAAGCTCGGGAGGCGTTCGCTCCAATGCCTGCTTTACTGCTTCAACAATCTGTGCAATCGGTTCCGATATTGCTTCGCGTACCTCAACGCTGGACAGTGTTGTCTGCTTGGGAAGTCCACTGATGAGATCACGCCCACGAATCTGCATTGAAACCTCTTCCATGAGTGGATATGCAGATCCAACTGTAAGCTTAATCTCTTCAGCTGTGCGATCACCAATTAACATGCCGTGATATCGTCGGACAAAGCTAACGATAGCCTCATCAATTTTTTCACCGGCTACCCTAACACTTTGACTGGTTACGATGCCCGCGAGGCTGATAACAGCAACCTCAGTGGTGCCTCCACCTATATCAACGACCATGCAGCCACAAGGATCTTCGACGCGGAGGCCCGCTCCGATCGCTGCAGCCATAGGCTCTTCAACAACGAATGCATCTCTAGCACCCGCTTTGCGTGTCGCATCGAGAACTGCACGCCGCTCGACTTCTGTAACACCACTCGGGATACCTACAACCACCTGCGGTGCAGTCCACCATTGCCTGCGTGTCGAGCGGTCTATGAAATACCGTAACATCGCCTCGGTCTGCTCAAAGTCCGCAATAACCCCGTCCTTTAGAGGACGAACAGCTTTGATGTGACCTGGAGTACGCCCAAGCATTTGCTTCGCGTTCGCTCCAACGCTCAAAATTTGGCCAGTCTTAGAATCAACTGCTACCACGGATGGTTCGCGTACAAGAATACCCTTGCCATGGACGTGTACCAATGTATTTGCAGTGCCGAGGTCAATTCCTAGATTCCGTGTGAATCGACCAAAAATATCCTGTACGCGTCGCATTAAGCCAACCACTTTTCCCGAGGCAAATTTCGTTGAAAACTAACTAACCAACTCGTCCGATATTATAACCGCAGGAACCCAATTGCGAAGGATGTCAATAAAACCAATGATTCAGCCTCCACTGACCGAGAGTCAGGTTTCTGCAATACAGAAGCTGGTGTCACAGATTGCTTATGAAGGCATGGGACCATCGGCGACTCCAAAGTTACTACTGCTGCTCGAAGATGTCGCAGCCGGAGACATCGTTGGATTGCTCTATCCTGCTATTGCTGAAGATATGACCTACCGAGGTGTCTGTAGCGTTTTGGCTGAAGCCTGGGAGACACTGGATGACGAAACACTCAAACGTTTCGCCAGAAAGAACTTGGTCCGGATTCATCTGGTACGCGCAAACCTGACTACCGGAAGTGTTTCGCGCCGGGCAATCGACAATGCAGCGGCGACTCTCGATTCATTACCGCCTCTAGGTCAGGATTGGGAGCTTTTGGAACTCAAGGCTGATATTGCAGTGCTACGAGCCAAGTACCCAGATGCGATTTCGATATACAAGCGCATCCCAGTGACATCCCGACCTGCAGGCGAAGTCCAAGCGAAAATCGGTGCAGCTCTCCGTCTTGATGGGAAGTTGGATGAATCCCTTAACGTGCTGCAATCGGCGATCAAACGTGAGTCTGGTAACACAGCCGAACATCAACGTTCATGGCATGAACTGCAGCAGGAACAAGGGCTTACTTTTGTCATAAAGGGTGATATCGCCGCAGCATGCAACTGCCTAACATCAAGCGCAAAGTTAAGTAAAGCGGCTCTGTTTTCGCCTCGCCTAGATCTTGCCAAACAGCTCTCAAAGCGAGGCAACATTAGCGCTGTCAAGTCATACATCAGCGCGATTGCAGCATGGAACACAAACCTGAGCGAAACGGTATTAATTAAAGTACTTCAACAATGAACACCGTCATCGTCATTTTGTTCTGTTTACAAATCGTGGTTGTCGTTTCGGCAATCTTCGCGCTTGTCCTTGTCTACAGTCCAATAAGACGCATGCTTCAGCCAATCGCCAGACTCGTCGATGTGATTAAGCTGTTCGTCGCAACATCCGGCAGACTCATTAACAAAATACGTGGCGGTGTAACGAATATCTTGGGCAACCTTGCTCGTATCGCTGTGCTGTTTAAGCGACATAAAAAGTCTACAAAGTCCCGGACATCGGTGAGTAAGTTGCTAGCGATTTTGATTACTGGCAAGAGGATATTCGGACTAATCAAGCTGTTCAAACAGCACGGACGGAGCCGGTTCTGGGGGATGTTCCGGCTTTTGATGCTTGCTGGACCGATTGTTGTGCCAGTCTTGTCATCGCTGAAGAAATTAATTCGTAAGCCGGCATGAGCCGGTTAGGAGCAGGTATGGAACTTAGAAAATGGCGTTCGCATGAAGGCGACTTACTTTGGTCAGTCAATATAGATGGCACTGAGCGTGTTCTTGACACAACACTTGACGACATTCTTTGTTCAGAGGACCCACTTGATTATGTACTTGCTACGTTGACGTCATTCCGTCTTCCCCCGGGGTCAACGCTTCTGGCCCCGATCGACAAACAGGAAATCTGGGCAAGCGGAGTGACATACGAGCGGTCACGCGATGCCCGTATGGAAGAGTCGAAGCAGGGTGGAGACTTCTATGACTTGGTCTACGATGCCGATCGTCCGGAACTGTTTTTCAAGGCATCACCATGGAGAGCAACAGGGCACTTGGGAAGCATCCGTGTACGTAAAGATTCCACATGGGATGTCCCGGAACCTGAACTCACACTTATAGCTAACAGCTGTGGCCACATCGTAGGTGCTACGATCGGGAATGATGTGTCCAGTAGAAGCATAGAAGGAGAGAATCCCCTCTATCTGCCTCAAGCTAAATCGTACAATGGTTCATGTGCCCTCGGACCATGTATCCGCTTGCTGGATGCTAACTTCAACCTTCCAGACTTACGCGCTATCGAAATCGAACTTCGTATCAAACGAAACAATGAGCTTGTTTTCGACGGAATTGCTTCAACCGCTACAATGAAGCGTCATGTGGATGACCTTGTTGGTTGGTTATATAGAGAGCTTGATTTCCCTTATGGAGCTTTCCTTATGAGTGGCACTGGAATTGTTCCTGATCTGCCTTACACAATGACTTCCGGTGATGTCGTAAGTATATCGATGACCGGCTTAGGCACGTTGACGAATACCGTCATTTGATAGGTCCATAGAGGCTCATCGTTATATACTGAGTCTATGAAATGGCTCAATGCACTAATCAGCTTATTGTCAATGGTAGCGGTGTTGCTGTGTGTTCCTGGCAACGCACAGCAATCCACCGTTCCACCATGGCAAGATCCTTCGGTTCTCGGAATAAACAAGCTGCAAGCCCGTGCAGAGTTTTCTTCTTATTCCCGGATTGAAGATGCCGTTGCTGCTCTCCCTGAAAAGAGTCCATGGCTAAAATCCCTTAACGGTAACTGGAAACTTAGCTGGAGCAGTCGCCCCGCGGATGCGCCAGCCAACTTCCATCAACCGAACTATGATGACCGTGCTTGGAAGACAATCCCCGTCCCTTCATGTGTTGAACTTTACGGGTTTGGAATTCCAATCTACACCAACATCACATATCCTTTTCCCGCGAAGCCACCCGTTGTGGATGAGCGCTACAACCCGACATCCAGCTACAGGAAACTTTTCACTGTTCCAGCAGCCTTTGATGGGAAGCGCGTTCGCCTCCGTTTCGATGGCGTTTACAGTGCTTTTTGGGTCTGGGTTAACGGCCACAGGGTTGGATATTCCGAAGACAGCAAAGGCCCAGCTGAGTTCGATATCACCGACCACCTTGTCAAAGGGACAAATGTCCTTGCAGTTCAGGTCTATCGTTGGTGCGACGGATCCTACCTTGAAGACCAAGACATGTTCCGATACTCCGGTATATTCCGTGATGTGACGCTTCGGGCAATGCCGACTGTCACTGTCGACGATATTGATGTAAAAACAGACCTTGATTCGAGATATACCGATGTTCGTCTGGATGTAGGTCTGGATGTGAGTAACTCGGCTTCCAGCAATGCATCCGTTCGGGTTGATATGGCCCTTTACGATGCAAAAGGTAAGCGTGTCGCAGATTCACTTGCTGGCAGTACGATCACTGCAATAGGAAATACTAGAAAAACCACACGCTGGTCTGTATCCCTTAAAAATCCATTGAAGTGGACTGCAGAGACACCAAATCTTTACACGTTAGTCATTGCTCTTAAGGTGAACGGTACGTTTACTGAGTTTGTTTCCGTAAAAACAGGCTTTCGGAAAATTGAAACGAATGGCGGCGTCTTCAAGGTAAATGGACGTCCAGTCAAGCTGTTGGGCGTAAACAGGCACGAGCATGATCCCGACACCGGACGGACGGTTACTATCGGACGGATGATTCAGGACATCCAGTTGATGAAAAAGTTCAATATCAACTGTGTTCGCAATTCCCACTATCCAAACGATCGCCGTTGGTACGACCTCTGTAACGAATATGGTCTCTATGTTGTCGACGAAGCAAACATAGAATCTCACGGAATGGGCTATACCTTTGAACGGTCACTCGGTAATAATCCTGTTTGGGAACAATCGCATCTGGATCGGACAGTCCGGATGTACGAGACGAGGAAGAACTATCCCTGTGTTGTGATGTGGTCTCTTGGCAATGAAGCCGGCCCCGGGAGCAACTTTGCTTCGACATCCAAATGGCTTCACTCGGTTGATTCATCAAGACCTGTGCACTATGAGCGTTACAACCAGGTCGCTGATGTCGATTCAGTAATGTATCCAGATGTTTCCTACGTGGAAAACGCTGGCAAGCAGAAGTCGGAGAAGCCTTTCTACGTCTGTGAATATGCCCACGCGATGGGAAACGCAGTCGGAAACCTTCAGGAGTACGTCGCAGCATTCCGCTCAAGTCCAAGAAATATGGGAGGCTGTATTTGGGACTGGGTTGACCAAGGACTACGTAAGAAACGTCCGGATGGCAAGGGGTGGTACTTTGCCTACGGCGGTGATTTTGACGACAAACCCAATGATGGGAATTTTTCCTGTAATGGTCTTGTTCCTCCGGATAGAAAAGTGACACCTAAGCTTTACGAAGTCAAAAAGTGTTACCAACCCGTCGCTATTCAGCTTGGCAGTGATAAGAGGACAATAACCGTCCAAAACTACAATTCCTTTACGAATCTGAGTCGATATCGATTTACATGGGAACTTAGTATCGACGGTAAACGGTCGGCATCAGGCACCATTCCTTCATTGTCCTGCGAACCGCTCAGTACAACTTCTGCTGTCCTCGCTCTGCCAAAATTCAAATTGAATAGCGGTCAGGAGGCCTTCGTTACAGTAAGAGTCCTTGAGAAAGGGGCAACAAGATATTCATCCGTCGGTCATGAAGTCGCATGGCAGCAATTCCCAATTTTGCGAAAAGATGCCACATCGTTCTCATGGGCTATGCAGCCATCTAACAAGCGGTTCTGGTCTGTATCAAATGTTGGGAAATCCATTGTATTCACCAACACAAAAACCAAAGTCCGAGTAACTTTTGACCGTACCCAAGGAATCCTTAAGACTCTTTCCGTTAAAGGACAGAGCTTTCTTACTGGCGATGGACTGAATCTCAACACCTATCGTGCATTGACCGATAACGATACATGGCTTCGAGAGGCATATGCAAACTCGGGACTGTCGGCCCTGAATCCATCCGCTACGTCCTTCAGCCATAAGGTTGATTCAGCGACCGGTGCCATCGTTGTCAGCACAGACATCGATTTTCATGGCGGAAAATCAGCAGGGTTCATTACCAAGGGTACCTATCATGTCTTTCCTGACGGAGTGATACGTGTGAGATTTGATATAGATCCCTATGGTGATGTACCAGCTCTGCCTAGGCTGGGTGTGAAGTTTGCATTACCACCCGGATTTGAAGATACATCGTGGTTCGGAAGAGGTCCGAGTGAAAGCTACCCAGACCGTAAATCGGCAATGGACATAGGTCTTTGGAATGCCAAAGTGCAAGAGCACTATGTCGATTATGTCCGGCCTCAGGAGA
>JACCDI010764495.1_pt1 | contig 21173 bp, 21 predicted proteins | sample 7442791 | NCBI WGS metagenome assembly JACCDI01 (sample SAMN15323434, study PRJNA562643) | freshwater metagenome | isolation source: river surface water | place: USA:Blue River Watershed | collected 2017-08-15
AAGTCGGTGATGTGGTTGAGAGAATCCTCTCATCTGCCGATACTGCAATGGGGGATGTTGGTTCGTCCAAACCGGTGCTTCGGCATCGGACATCGGCAATGGCGCCAGGACAATCGCGGAAGCGGGTATTTGACTTGTCAGATATCGGCTACCGGCAGAGGATACGGCGTGAGGTGGCTGACTTTGTTCAGGACACAGCACGGCGTAATGGCTGGATTGCGGTGTTCGATCGCTCTTCGGCAAATGCCGATAAGACGCAGTTTATGAAAGCTGCGCTTGTCAGGGAGCGACGGTTTATTTGGTGATGGATATGCAAATGCGTACAGCAGGTGAGTTGGCAAGTCTTGTACAGGGCGCTGTTCTCGGCGACCCTGATATTGAAATTGTCGGTGTGGCATCGATTAAAGATGCACAAACCGGCGATATCACCTTTGCTGAAACCGATAAGTTTATACGGGATGCACACGCCAGCGGCGCAAGTGCTATCTTGGTCCCTAATACGCCCGATGTCGTCGCACTTAGCCCGGCTATCGGTGTGGGCGCCAAGGTCTTCATCACGGTAGATAACCCACGCCTTGCCTTCACTCAGCTCCTCGACCTCTTTGCACCTGTTGTTCAAGTAGAACGCTCCATCCACGAATCCGCGGTTCTCGAATCCGACGTTACCGTTGGCGAAAATGTAGCCATTGGCGCAAATGCAGTCATCGGATCCAATGTACGCATCGGAAACAACGTCACCATTTTTCCACTGGCTTATATCGGCTCGGATGTCGAAATCGCTGATGGTGTAGTCATCCACCCAAATGTCTCCGTTCTTCACGGGACATTAATCGGTGCACGAACGATTATTCATAGCGGCTCTGTTCTTGGTGCGGATGGCTTTGGCTACCTCCAAGTAGACGGACATCACCGCAAAGTCGCTCAAATTGGGCATGTGATCATCGGCTCCGATGTCGAAATCGGCGCAAATGTAACCATCGACCGTGCCAAGACTGGTGCTACGAAAATTGGGAATGGCACGAAACTGGACAACATGGTCCACGTGGGGCATAACTGCCAGATCGGCGATGATGTCTTAATCGTCGCACAGGTCGCACTTGGCGGTGGGGTAGAGGTTGCCAACAATGCCATTATTGCCGGTCAGGCTGGCATCAAGGAACAGGTCAAAATCGGCCCGCACGCGATTATCGGTGCACAGTCTGCCGTCCTCCGCGATGTACCTGCAGGCACGTTCGTCTCTGGAAGTCCGGCGCGTCCACACCGCGAAACGATGCGTGGGTATGCATCGATGATGCAGGGAGCAGACCTTCAAAAGCAGGTCGCCAGCCTTATCGAACGAATCGCCGCCCTCGAGGCACAGCTCGGACAACCGGGAGAGTGAAATCATCCATCACCCTTGACGGTGTGGGGATCCACACCGGTGCATCCGCACGTGTGACGCTCAGCATCGCATCGTCACCCGGAATACACGTCCACACCGCATCAGGGTCAGTGACATTGACTCCCGAAAATGTCATCGAAACGACACGATGTACCGTTGTTGGGCAGGGATCTGTACGTATTTCCACTGTTGAACACCTCTCGGCTGCCTGTACTGCGCTTGGGGTGACAGCACTCGATGTCGCAACGGAAGGCCCTGAACTACCGATTGGCGATGGAGCAAGCCTTTTCTGGATGGAAGCTCTTGCCGAGCTTGGCTTCACCAATGAATCGCCGAAGTGGATCGAAATTCCAACGGCGGTTGAAGTCTCAGGCACAAATGGCGCTTTTATCGGCATTTACCCGGCTGAGGAGCCATCGATAAACGTTTTGGTTCAGTTTCCGGATGCAGTCGTCGGCACGATGGCCGCACGATGGGTACCGGGATCCGAGCACTTTAGGACCTCAGTGGCTCCTGCACGAACCTTTGGCTTTCGCCATGAAGTGGATGCACTACTTGCCGCAGGGCTTGGCCGGGGCGGAACGCTTGAGAATTGTATTGTCGTAGAAGAAGCAGGCTATGCTGGCCCGCTTCGTATGGAACGCGAGCCGGCGATGCACAAATTATTGGACCTCGTTGGAGATTTAGGTCTCTGCGGATGGCTCCCCAAGGCTCAGATTGTGGCGGTTCGCCCCAGTCACGGGTTGAATGTAACCGCAGCACGCGAGCTGTCTGCGCTGATGAGAAAGTAGGACACGATGGACATCGATTTAACCAAGCCACTGGATATTCGCATATTGCAGCGCATATTGCCGCATCGCTATCCTTTTCTTCTGGTTGACCGTGTACTCGAAGTCGAACCCGGAGTCAGCATTAAGGCAGTCAAAAACGTAACGGTCAACGAGCCTCACTTCACCGGCCACTTCCCTGGAAACCCCATCATGCCTGGTGTTCTTCAGCTGGAAATGATGGCGCAGGTTGCAGGTATCAGCCTGTTGCTCCGCCCTGAATACGAAGGCCGCCTTGCGCTGCTCGCCGGTATCGAAAAAGCACGCTTCCGCCGCCCGGTTGTCCCGGGGGATGTTCTCATCGTTGAAGTGGAAGTAACAAAGATGCGCGGACCGATGGGCTGGGTAAAGGGAACCGCGAGCGTCGAGGGTAAAGTTGTCTGCGAAGCTGAAATCGCGTTTGCACTGGCAACTCAGGATCGCGAGGCTGCCGAATGAGTGCTGTGATTCATCCGACTGCAATCGTCGATGCATCCGCAGTCATCGGTGATGGTGTCAAAATCGGCCCCTTCTGCGTCATCGGACCGAACTGCGTGATTGGAAACAACACCGAGCTCTTCGCGCATGTTGTCCTCGAACAAAACGTGACCATTGGTGAGGACTGTGTTCTCAAGGCTGGCGTTGTCCTTGGCGGTCCTCCTCAGGACCATAAGTTCAAAGGCGAATCCACCGGAGTGATCGTTGGAGACCGCGTACAGCTGCGCGAATATGTCACCATCCACCGCGCCACCGGTGAAGGCAATAACACTGTCATCGGGGATGACAACCTCCTGATGGCCTATGTCCACGTCGGGCATAACTGTCAAATTGGAAGCCGTAATATGCTTTCAAGCTATGCTGGACTCGCCGGGCATGTGACGATTGAAGACAATGTGGTCATTGGCGGAATGGTCGGAATCCACCAGTTTGTACACGTCGGCAAGTATGCAATGCTTGGGGCGTACTCCAAGATTGTTCAGGACGTCCCGCCATTTATGCTTGCGGATGGTCGACCAGCGGATGTCCTTGACATCAATGCCATTGGCCTACGTCGTTCCGGCCTGCTTCAGGAAGACCGTAACACGATCAGTGATGCATACAAGCTCCTGTATCGCAGCTCGATGAATCGCGCACAGGCGCTGGAGCAGATTCGTGCTGAGCTGCCACAGATTGAAGCTCTGGAATACCTGGTTGCGTTTGTTGAGCGGGTTTCCAAGGGGTCGGCTGGCCGTCAGGATGACCGCCCACGCCGCTGAGGCGAACACATGCAAATTGCCATCACTACCGGTGAAGCCAGCGGAGACAAAGTCGCTGGTGAGCTTGCCCGGAGGCTGAAACTCCTCCTCCCGGATGTCCATATCTGGGGGGTGGGAGGAAGTGCGATGGCTTCGGCCGGCGTCGATGTCCTTGTCGATACCAGCCGCTTTGGGGCGATTGGCATCGGGGGTGTCCTTCCGCTCTTGCCGAAGATTCTGTCCGCGCGGAAGCAGGTCTTTGCCGCGATGCGCGCGCGACGCCCGGATGTCCTTGTTGCCATCGATGCCGGTGCATTCCACTACGGCTTTGGCCCGATCATGGGCCTTTGTCCTTGGGTCCGGAAAGAGCTGCCCGAAACGCGCATTTTGGCCTGGATGCCACCCGGTTCTTGGCGGAAGACGCTCTCAGGGAGCTCGCTTGGCGCATGCACGGATGCCGTTTCGAGTCCATTCCGCTGGAATGCCAGCGAGCTAAAGCGTCACGGGGTCAATGCCACGTTCACCGGACATCCTCTGCTTGACTTTGTGAAGTCCGAAATGACGGATGCAATAGCGGCAGCAAAATGGGGTCTCGACATGAATCGCCCTGTTGTTGCATTGCTTCCCGGAAGCCGTGAACAGGAGCTGGGGGAGCTGTTACCGGTGATGCTCGATGCTGCATATCAAATGGCAGAGCGTGTTCCTGGCGTACAGTTTTTGCTTGGTTTGGCTCCAACGATTGATCGGGAACGGGTACAGAATGCTGTAATGGATGCACATCGGCGAGCACAGAACCGTGCGCGTCAATCCGATGATGTTCCTCCTCAGGCAGCGGGGCCTGTTCTGACACCGGTGCATGTGACGGCGGGTGCATCGAAGGGAAGTGGGCCTGGACAGCCATGGCATCTGGAACGTTCCACACGAAACACGCATATGTTGCCTCTGGTGATTGTCGAGGATGCGACATTTGATGTCCTGAAAATGGCAGATGTAGCCGTCTGTGTGAGTGGGACGGTGACGCTCGAGGCGGCGATTCTTGGGACTCCAATGGTGATTGTCTATAAGCTGCCGAAGTCGGGAGTTTGGCAATACAAGCTCATGAAAAAACGCCTGCCAGAGCATATTGGCCTGCCAAACCTGATCGCTGGGGAGCAAATTTGCCCAGAGCTTCTTCAGGATGCGGCATCGGCAGATGCGATTGCAGCCGAGACCGTGATGCTCTTGCTTGATCCTGAGTGGTTGTTCCGGATGAAGGAAGGCCTACGCGGTGTGCGGGATGCCCTTGGTGAGCCTGGGGCTGTCCAGCGGACGGCAGAGCTGGTGGTTGCTCTTGGAAATGGAAGCCGGGAATGAAGCTTGTTATTTCGCCGTGTCCCAATGATGTCTGGGTGTTTGCGGGGTGGATGCTTGGCAAGGTTGCTGGCCCGGGCGTTGATGTTACCTTTCTGGATGTCCAAGCGGCGAACGAGCTGCTGATTGCTGGCGGCGGCGATGCGGATGTCATCAAGGTGTCGTATGGCGTTTGGAATGCGCTGGGTGCAAGCTGGCATCCACTTCGCAGTGGTGGAGCCCTCGGCCGTGGGTGTGGCCCGTTATTGTTACGCAATCCCTTGGCTGAGCCAACGGGGCCCATTTTGGTTCCGGGGCGACATACAACGGCAAATCTCTTACTGGATGTCTATCTCGATGGGCAAGAGGTGGTGAAGGAGTTTTTGCCATTTGATGCTTTGTATGGGCGTCTTTGTACGGAGCCGGGTTGCCGCGGAGTGGTGATTCATGAAAGCCGCTTTACGTACGAACGTGATGGACTGGAGCTTATTCAGGACCTCGGCGAGCACTGGGAGAGCGTAACGGGCGCTCCGATCCCGCTAGGGTTGATTGTGCATCGGGATGGTCTCGATACAGCGGCCATCGATGCAACGATCCGCCGGAGCATCGCTTGGGCTGAGGCGCACCCGGATGAGGCATTGGCGTTGTGTGCTGAGTATGCGCAGGAGCTGGAGCTGGATGTGATGAAGGCGCACATTGCGCTTTATGTTAATTCCTTTACCGTAGATATAGGCTCCGAGGGGGAGACTGCGATTGCAGCGCTGTCATCGCAGCTATACAAGCGTCCTTCCCATATAAAAACATAAAAGCAAACAGTTGTTTGCATTCTCCTGCCTTGCATGTTATTCTTTGGCATGCAAACAAATGTTCACATGCCTTTCCGGGTTTCATCCTCTGACACGAGTATTGCTCTGAGGAAACCCATCATGAGTAATATCTGGCCAGGCTTTGTAGCGACGCATACTGCTTCCGTATCGGTAGCGCAGGAATCACAGCGTGAGGCGCGTCGGATGGCTCGTAAGCTTCAGGCTGAGCGCCGTAGACGGACTGTTTGGGTGATGGTTGCATTGGTGATTGGTGCGGTGATTGGTTCGATGTTCAGTAAGGCGCACAGTCAATCTGTCCCGGTTCCTCCGACCGTGGTCAAGGTAGGTAGTGGCGATACGGTATGGTCGCTTGCAAAGCGCTATCCGAAGTCAGGAGTTACAACCGGCGCACGGATGCACCAAATCCTCAGAGCCAATCCCGACTTATCTGGGACGCTTTATTCTGGGGACACGGTTGTCATTCCAGGGCGGTAGCGTTAGGACAGTAGCACTGCTTGGTTAGTCGAGGAATGCTGATTTCTTCTGCGCAGTGATGTCGTGATGGGGTTTCATAACCGGCGCACGCATGCACCAAATCCTGAGAGCCAATCCCGACTTATCTGGGACGCTTTATTCCGGGGACACGGTTGTCATTCCAGGCCGGTAGGGCGCACCTTTATACAGGTAATCTATGGCAGCCCCAGTTTCTTGCACAGGATTTGCAGTTTTGATCGCCACGTCTGCAAAGGCTTAATTCTCCGATTCCGTACTAGTCTGCAGACCAGATTGGAAGCGTTTCGGAATTGTGGCAGGCAATCTGTCTTCCATCACTAATCTGAATCAGTGCTGGGTCATCCGACAGGCAGCGCTCCGACTTATGTGCACAGCGTGCTTGGAACCGACAGCCAGTCGGGATGTCCAATGGGCTTGGTGGATCACCATCAAGAGCCGGTGTCGTACGCCGCTTGGTTGGGTCAGGATTCGGTGCCGATAGAATCAGGCTACGCGTGTACGGGTGCTGCGGGTTGTCGAATATCTCAGCAGTTGTTCCAAGCTCGACGACTCTCCCGAGATACATCACTGCCACACGGTCGGTCACATGACGCATAAGTGCCAAGTCGTGGCCGATGAACATATAGCCCACATTACGCGCACGCTGGATATCAGCCAGAAGATTAATCACCTGGGCACGAACAGAGATGTCGAGGGCAGAGACAGGCTCATCCAAAATGACAAGCTTTGGGTCTGCGATGATTGCACGTGCAATCCCGATGCGTTGGCGCTGACCACCGCTAAACTCATGCGGGTAACGCCGTAGACTGGCCTGATCGAGCCCAACGGCATCTAGGGTTGCCTCAGCACGCGCAATTCGATCCGCACGGTCACTACCTATCTGGTGTACTTCCAGCGGCTCAAGCAATGACTGTAAAATCGTCCGGCGCGGTGACAGACTCGCATACGGGTCCTGAAAGACCATTTGAACATTGCGGCGGAACGCTAGGAGGGCGGCTCCCGACAATCCTGCTGGATTCTGTCCATCAACGCTAACCGCTCCCTGAACCGGCTTCACGAGACCAAGGACCGCCTTCGCAAGTGTCGACTTTCCACAGCCTGACTCACCTACGATGCCTAACGTCTCACCCGCGGCAATCTCAAGTGAGACGCCATCCACAGCGCGTAACGTCCGACGACCTACCGGATAGTGAACATGGACATCGTTAATCGCTAACATCCCGCTACCTCATGCACCCGATGACAGGCGACCAGCTGCGGTTTATCACTTGTTCCAAGCTGAATCAGCGGGAGAGGTGCATCACACCCTGTCATCGCCACTCGGCACCGAGCCTTGAACGGACAACCCGTGCCACGCTGACCACTCGTCGGTGGCTGGCCAGGAATCGAAACCAGTGGTTCTCCCGGGACCGCCCTGTCTGGCAAGCTTTCAAGCAGAGCCTGAGTGTACGGATGACCCGGTTTTGCAAACAATGTCTCGACATCCGTGCTCTCAAACACCTTGCCACCGTACATCACAACAACGCGATCACACAGCTCCGCGACGACTGCCAAGTCGTGGGTGATAAATGCAATCGCCATCCCAGTTTCCTGTTGGAGCTGACGTAGCAATTGTAGAATCTGCGCCTGTACCGTCACATCCAAAGCCGTAGTAGGCTCATCTGCGAGCAACACTTCAGACTTGCAAGCGAGGGCCATCGCAATCATCACACGCTGACGCATCCCACCCGAAAGCTCATGCGGATACTGCTTCGCACGTCGCTCAGGATCCGGGACCTGTACTTTGCGCAGCGCATCCACTGCGGCATCCATTGCCGCACGACCCTTCAAGCCCTGATGCAACATCACCGCTTCGGCTATCTGGGCACCCACCGTAAAGACAGGGTTCAACGATGTCATCGGGTCCTGAAAGACCATCGCTGCACGCTTACCCCGCATCCCCGCTGCCGTCGCGGGCGTAACAGGGGAACCCGAAATGTGAATCGAACCACCAAGGACGGTTAAGGGGGCAGGGAGCAATCCGAGGACCGCCAGCATCGAAAGCGTCTTACCCGACCCGGACTCGCCCACAATGCCAAGAATCTCGCCCGCCTGGATGGACATGTTCACGCCATCGACGATGACATGCTCACCGGTGGAGTCAATCCATCCGATACGTAGGTTTTCTATTTCGAGGACGGCTGGCATGATGTATTAGTCGAAGAGGCTGGAGACGGAAGCATTTTGCCAAATACGATGGATGGCTTCGGAGAACACCTGGCTTGTTGAGAGCACTGTACAGCGGGCTGGACGCCTGGAATCCGGAAGGGGAATCGTATCGGTTGTGATAACTTCTCGAATCTCGGGACGGCTCAGACGCTCAGGCGCCTTACCGGCAAACACCGCGTGCGTACACGCAATCGTGATATCCGGTGTTGCACCATTAGCTAGCAATGTGTCGACGATTTCGTTAATCGAACCACCCGTAGAAATGATGTCATCGTAGACAATACAGCGCTTCCCACGAACATCCCCGGCAAGCCCGGATATTTCCGATTCGCCATGCGCTGGATGGAATTTGTAACCGACTGCGAGTGGCACATTAAGGCGGGATGCCAGCTTACGGATGGTCTTAACTCTGCCTTCATCCGGGGACACAAGGCAAACATTTTCCATCGACTGCTGGGCCAGATAGTCCGAAATCACCGGAACCGCAGTGAGGTGGTCGACAGGTACATTGAAGAAACCCTGAATCGCATCCGCGTGGAGGTCCATCGCCACGATATGGTCGGCGCCGGCAGTGCTTAGGAGGTCGGCGATGAGCTTTGCAGTGATAGGCTCGCGCGGACGGTCCTTCTTTTCCTGACGTGCATAGCCGTAGTACGGCAGCACACAGGTAATGCGATAGGCAGCAGCTCGCTTTAGAGCATCGATTGCGATCAGCAGCTCCATCAGGTTGCCATCGATTGGAGCACAGGTTGGCTGAATCAGGAAGACATCCGAGCCGCGGACAGACTCTTCGAACTTGACATACACCTCGGAGTCAGGAAACCGCGTAATACGAAGCCCACCAAGTGGGATACCGAGACGCTGGACGATTGCCTCTGCTAGGGCCGGGTTTCCGGTACCGCTGAAAACTGCAATGGGATGGCGTTGAGACATGGTTTCCATAATATCCTTGAGGGGGTTAGTCTGCGTGTTCCGAGACTTTGAGTACTACCTTGCCACACGTGCCAGCCTGCATTAAGGCAAATCCAGCATCAAACTGGTCAAACGGGAGGATGTGGGTCCGGATGGGGGTGACATCAAGACGGCCAGATGCCAATAAATCCTGCATCGTAAACCATGTGTCGTACAACCGACGGCCCACAACACCATGAATCCGAAGTCCCTTGAAAATGATGTCCTCGGCGACATTGAGGTCAACGCTTCCGGCGGGAATACCCATTAGCGAAATACGCCCGCCAGGCTTTGCCAGTCGGAGACTCTGCTGAATCGCTTTTGGAGCACCTGACATCTCAAGGACGACATCAACACCCATTCCATGGGTAAGCGTCGCAACCGCATCATCGACATCCGTATCACGTACATTCAAGACGTGGTCAGCACCAACCGTTTTTGCCAGATCCAGACGGTACTGGGATGCGTCCGTCGCAATGATATTGGTCGCTCCCACAGCGCGGCAGACTGCAATGGCGAAGAGGCCGATCGGACCACACCCAAGGATTGCAACTGATTTACCAGCAAGCGGCTCAACCAAGGCCGCGTGTACGGCATTTCCAAGCGGATCTTGGAGGCAGCTGATGGTATTCGGGATGCGCGGGTCGTTTTTAAGCACACTTGCCGCAGGAACGGCGAAGTACTGACCGAAACAGCCATCCGTGTCAACACCGAAAATCTGTGTGCTTGTACAAACGTGGCCATCCCCGGTTCGGCACTGGCGGCAGTGGCCACAAATTTTGTGCGACTCGCCAGACACACGGTCTCCTGGAACAAATCCAGTCGTGTTTGGGCCAAGCTCAAGGACTTCTCCAGCCCACTCATGTCCCATCGTTACCGGTGGTTTTACGCGACCTGCAGACCATGCATCCCAGTTGTAAACATGCAAGTCTGTACCGCACAAAGACACAGCATCGATTCGGACGAGGAGCTCCCCTACACCTGCAACAGGCATCGGACGGGTTGTCCAAAGGGCTCCGGCAGCCGGGGTATTTTTGACAATGGCGTTCACGAAGTCGATTCTATCTGTTACGAGTGGCAAAATCAGGCATCCAGAGGTGAAAACCACCATCCAAATTGGGACAGTCCTAACGAGATTTACTTCCACATACCGGTTCATAACCGGAAAAATCATGCCGGGGATACCGGTGTTAACCATCTCCTTGATGCACGTAAGGCGGCATCGGACAGGTACAATCCACACATGTCAGCCACAGCCCTGCGAGATGACTCCGCTGCAAAAAATGTGGGCGTGGCCGATATTGATGTAATCTCGCAAACGCGTCGTTCCGCTGCCGGGATGAAGTCGCTTGTCGTGACGCTTGCATTTGCATTTCTGCTTGTCGTCGCGATGCTTCTTGACATTGTGTATCTCTACATAATGGCGGTGGCGCTGGCGATGATTCAGCCTGTTGCATACCTCGTCGCCGTCAGATTTACGCCAAAGTACACCGTCAAACGCAACCTTCCGCCCGTAGGCGTAGAAGGTCGACCTGTTGAAATCCGTCTCGATGTCAGCTCTGCGGGCGGCCTGCCGCAGGGTGCCCTGCACATCATGGACCGTGCTCCAAAGGCTTTTGCAACAACGACTCCGCCAAATGAGCTGGGATGTCTCCAGGAATGGGATGGCATCACAGGGCATCTTTCCTATCAAGCCATCCCAAGCCTCCGTGGTGTTTACACATTTGATCAAGCCACCATGGACTCGAGCGACCCGATTGGTCTGTACTTTTTCGAGACGACATTAGATGGCTCCAACGACATCGTTGTTCACCCTGCATCCGCTCTCGCACCAAGTGCTACCAACGGCCAACTTGGTGCCCGTGGGCAGGAGGAACAGGATGGTAGTATCCGCCGCGGAGAGGGCGTCGATCTGCATGGTGTTCGTGAATACATGCAAGGGGATGGCTTGCGCCGCGTCCATTGGCGTGCCAGTGCCCGCCGAGACAAACTTGTCGTCGTCGAATACGAGGATGCCCTGCCGCAGGACATGCATCTCATTCTGATGGGCTCATCCAACAGCCATCGTGGTGATGGCCGCAAGTCGACCTTTGAGATTGCCATCAAGGTAGCCGCAACGCTGTCAGACCGTGTCCAACGGGATGGCGGAGCGTTTAGTATCAGCTGCGGTGCGGCAAATTGCTCCGCACCTAACAAAGGGGATGCCCGTCGTGCCCGCTTTGCGCTCCTCGATTGGCTTGCACACCTCGAAATCCCGGCAACGGAGTTTGCTCCGATGGTCTCACGGAAAGCATCCGGTTCGCGAACCCGCACCGCGATTGTCACGCCTACTGTTTCACCCGCAGTAGTCGCATTGATTTCCGACCTTAGGCGTGCGGGAGTTGCAACGGAAGTCATTCTGCTTATCGAAGGGGTATCCCCTGAGCGCTGCGGCATTGCCAATATTCCTGCCGGGGTTCGGGTTCGTATCGTGGATGAAAATGCTAATCCATGGCTGGATGGAGGGCGGCGATTTGTCCGTGCAATTGGTGCAGTCTAAGTCCAGAACACTTGCGGTAGTGTCTCTGCCCTTGTACTTGGGGGCGGCGTTTACCCAGTGTGCGGCATTACTTGCGGCCCGTGAAGTCTTTGTCAATCCCGTCATCGGTGTGCTCTGTCTAGTCATCACGCTGGTTGGCTTTGCCAGTGCATTCCGTCTCCGCCAGCTGGGAGCAGGCTCGGAATTTCTTAGGGCAGGAGCGTTTGGACTCTTTGGACTGGCGGTTCTCCTCCTGTTGACACGGGTTGTGCTTGGCTCGGTATCCAGCTACGACTTCCGACAAATCGCAGAGCAGCTCATCTTAGGGACACTTGCTATCGTCGCGGCTGTTGGAGCCCTGATACTTGTCACGGATGAAAGCGTTGCATTCGTTGGGGTCTGGGGACTTGCCATCGTTGGGCTAAGTGCGACATCCGATGTCAACCTTCAGCTCATCATCTACTTCGCACTGTTTCTCTTTGGTTTGCTGTTCACTCTGGTTCATATCCACGCACTTGCACAAGCACCAGCAGGATCGCGCGAGCGGGTTGCATCCGGGGACTACCTCGTCCGCCAAGTCCGGAGTGCAGGCTTGTTGTGGGTTTTTGCGGTTGTTCTGGGGGTGTTGATTTCCATCCCAACACGGATGCTTGGTAAGAATGTCTCGCTCGCCCAGGTCGTAAACCAGCTGCGCGCAGAGAATCAATCCGCCGCAACGCGTGCATCCCAGCTGGAACGCCTCAGTGAAGGCGGTGGCACGTTTGGAATCGGCCTTGGACCCCTTCGTGATGATCAGACACCAGTGATGAAAGTCTATGCATCCGAGCCGCGACTGCTCCGCGGTCGTACGTATGACACATACACTGGCAAGGGATGGACAACGGAGCAGTTTAGGCTTGGTAAGGAAGTCTTCGGGAGTCGGGGACAGAATGGTGTTTCTGACTACATCATCAGCCCGCGTACAGACAGCGTCCCAGCATCTGAGCCACTGTTGAAGTATCGCGTTGTCGCCGCAGATGACATCCTCGCGCTGATTTACGTCGCAGGAGACGCGGTTCGTGTAAAGGTTACATCACCGAGTTTGTATGCAACACCGGATGGAAACATCGGCGCATATGCTTACCTCCGTGAGTATGAAATGGAATCGCGCGTTCCAACTGCAGATGAAGCTGTTCTAAATGCAACACCTTCTGAATACGCCCCGACCATGCGGCCGTATCTCGCTGTGCCGAATAACCCTGCGATTGCGCAGCACGTGGATGCCGCGACAAAGGGTGCCACGGGGCCATACGCAAAAGCTGAGGCGATTCGCCGCTACGTCGGTGGTCGGTGTACGTATAATCTGCAGGCAGCACGCGTGCCGTCGGGACGTGACCCTGTCGATTACTTCCTGAATGACTCCCGACAAGGGTACTGTGACCTGTACGCATCATCGGTTGCCATCATGTGCCGGATGGCTGGTTTACCTGCCCGGATCGCGACCGGCTTCAATGGCGGTGAGCCATCTACGGAAGATACCGGAGCCTTTCAGATTCGTGAGAGCAACCGGCATGCGTGGGCGGAAGTTTACTTTGTCGGGCAGGGCTGGGTTCCATTTGATGCCACAGCACTGACACCAGCCGTAGCTGAGACTGCACAGGTCAATCAGGCATCGGGTGGACGAACCTGGCTTTCCCGCCTCCAACAGTTTGCAAGCTCACCATGGGTGTTCATCGCTCCCGGGGCATTGTTTATCGTTGCGGCGATGTTCAGGTCATCGAAACGTGACATCGCTTCAGCCGTTGTTGGTCGAAGTCAGGAAGCGCGGCAGCTCGCTGCACTTTGGGTAAAGCTGGAGCGTGCGATTGCGAAAGCGGGTATCGATACGGCATCGTCCCGAACGATGAGCGAGATCGTGGCGGATGCCGCTGATGCCCTTGTGAATGCCGGGAATGCAGACGCCGCAGGGCGACTGCAGCTTGTCGGGACAGCCATCAGTCAGGTGCTGTACGGGAGATATCCGGTTTCGGCAGAGGATGTCAAGCGTTTCACTAACGATGTCAGCGGTCTCATCACCGCAGTTAATTCACTCTCCAAGGTTGCACGCAGACGCTGATTCCGGGTGGAATGTGAGACATGCACGCCGACATCCCGCTTGACACCAGAATCGTCCTGATCACCGGCACACAGTCTGCTGAAAAGGCATCCCTTGCGCGGACGCTGGCAACTCGGGTGGATGCGGATTTTGCCGACTTTGATTCCGAGACGATTGCGGCGGATGGTACACCCATAGACCGATTGCTGTCTGCTGTGTCAACGGCACCCTTTGGCGATGGTAAGCGTGTCGTCGTGGTTACCCACGCAGAGCAGCTCGATGACGCGACGCAGAAGAAGCTTGCATCAGGGATTGACAAGATTCCCGGCACGGGGCTGATGATTCTCCTCACAGGGGAACCGGTGATTGAGGATGGCAAAGCGAAGAAGGGATCAATCGTCCTTACAGAGCTTGTCACCGCGGTAAAGAAGCACGGCAAGGTTGTGGACTTTGGTGTTCCGCAGAAGGATGACCTTCGGGCTTACGTCGAGCGGATGGCAAAGGCCCGTGGCAAGACGTTGCGTCCGGATGCGATTGCATTGTTTATGGAGCTCCCTGCGGATGACATGCGTCGGCTTGAAACCGAGCTTGGCAAGTTGTTTGACTACATGGGGGATGAAGTCGTTGTCCATGCATCGGATGTTACGGAAGTCCTCTCCCGTGGCCCGGATGAGGTGATTTTCAAGCTTTGCGATGCACTTGGTGCGCGTCGTGGCGGCGAGGCGCTTCGATTGCTTGACAGCACGTTTCACATCGGGACAAAGCCGGATGGAACTGCGCTACGGGTGTTGACGATGCTTGCGCGTCAGATAAGGCTGGTTCACCAGGCGCGGATTTTATTGGAACACCGGATGATTGGGCGTGGGGCTGCTCCGCTTTCCGCGGAGGTTGCGGCCATGTTACCGGCGGATGGGATTAAGGCCACGCTTTCGAATCCGAGGATGGCGTGGATGGGTGATAAGCTGGCGACTCAGGCCAAGCAATGGTCTTTTGATGCCTTGGAAACGGCTCTCATCGCCATCGAGCATGCGGATGGTTCGCTCAAGGGAATTGTGCCGGGGGGAGACAATCCTCGTGAGATTATCGAGGAGTGTGTTATCAGGATGTGTGCTTAAGGCACAGGATAGCCAAAAAAGCCCACCGCGCTCCGCGCGGTGGGCTGACTTTTCGGAATCGCTTAGCGATTATGCAGCTGCTGCAGCAGCACGCTTCATGAGGCGGGACTTGCGGCGGTTTGCTGCATTCTTATGGATGATCCCACGCTTCGCTGCACGATCAACGATGGAAACCGTCAGGCTCATCGCTGTCGTTACCGCAGCTGCATCACCCGCTACAATTGCGGACTGGGTCTTCTTGATCGCGGTCTTGATACGGCTCTTGGTTGCGTTGTTACGCAAGCGGCGTGAACGGGACCGGATAACGTCTTTTGCTACAGATTTAATATTTGGCACAGTTGTTTACTCTTTCCGAAAAGTGTCGACCTTTCTATATACCATCTCTCATCACGTTTGGCACGGTCGACTGAATCATTGTCGGGTCAAATCCACCCGTCTCGGTCAAAGGAACGATGACCTTTCCTTTAAACGACAGACCCTCTTCCACACGGGGAACCGTTGGGTCATCAAGGTTAACCAGGTGAATACGGACTCCCTGACCCTTCTGACGCATCATCATTGATATAGGCCCGAACACTGACATCGGCTCCGCCTGAACCTCTGGAGTCATCCGGTAACCAATCGTAATCACCTTGTCTGCGTTCGGTGGGCCAATCCAGGTGTCAGAGTCGTAAGATGCCATTTCCTGGCCTTCAGGAGAGACCGGTGGCTTGGGAACCGCTCCCGTTTCCTTTGCCTTCTCTGCCGCCGCAGCTGCTTCCGCCTGAAGCTCTTCTGGCGTACGAGGACGATTCTTATACTGAAACGCATTCAACCCAATCAACATGGCCATTCCCATGCCGAGGGCTACAAAAATCGGAACATTGGATGGTTTCTTCGCCATTAGGATGCCTCCGGTAATCCAAGTACTTTCAGCGACTCGGAATCGCTCTCACCACACGCAAGCAAACGCTCACGGATAGTATCAATAGACAACTGACTTCGATGGAGTGCCTCAGCCAAAAATGCACTGCGGTCAGGTGCCGTCAAAAGGTCAAGCGTGCTAATCTCAAGTGCCTCCGACAATGTCGCAAGCGCAGGAGAAAGGGCATGAATCTCCTCCTCCGCACGCGCACGGAGCATCCCGCGATGCAGCTGTAACTCGCGCATCGCCTGCTCAACCGGCGCCATTAGAAAACTATACTCATTCAGCTTGGTATTGACTGCTGTCGTTACATCCGATGACATCGCGCTGGCCTTTCATTATCGTGCCGGTTGGAACCAGAACACCACCGGATAACGTACCATGGAGGTGTGAGTGATTCAACCTCAAGGACCGAAAGTCCGGTACCGATGCCTACGCCTGACATGTACCCAGGATTTGAGGCTGACTTTCGGCTTCCGATGTCCACAGCGCTTATAAACTCTGAAATAGCAAAAAAGTTCCAAGGGCGTCAGAGCCCTGTCACCGGTGTCGCCGTTGCCGCACTCGGGGGAGGAAATGCTGCTATCGTCATCGATGTCAACCAATGGCCTCTACCAAAACGGATCGAAATACCAGTCGTCCTCAGCGCTGCTGCCGCACCCTTTCCATGCATCACGATGACATTCATTGATCCACCGACGCTCCTTTCGATGCTCCTCCCGCTGTTGCAGACACATCTTCCGGCCGAGCTGACCGTCGACAAGGCACAAGCGCGTCTCGATCTCCGGCCGCTCCTCGTCAATATCGGATTTGCCGCATGGCTGCCATGCCTCCATAAGCTTCAGCTCTCTGTTGAGCCAAGCCGCTTTGTCGTGGATGCATCCATCCGTGTCCCTGAGTCCAACATCAACAAATTCATCTCTGCTCCCTGAGGAGATAACGACAAATGTTCACCTTCACCGTCCTTGGAATCCTGGTCGCTATTGCATCCCTGATGATCCCAAAGTCATCTGTTCGCTTCATCATCCCGATGCGTATCTCTGCCGTACTCCTAATCCTAATTGGTTCGACCGGCTCCGCCATTGTCCTGGTCCCTGCAGGCTACCGGGGTGTCCTCCTGCAGTTCGGTGCTGTCAAAGGGGTCCTGACAGAAGGAATCCACCTCGTGATGCCCGGGATCAACACCGTCGAACAGCTGGAAGTCCGCACACAAAAGGAACAGGCTGAGGCATCCGCAGCATCCCGCGACCTCCAAACCGTACAGTGCACCGTCGCGCTGAACTACCACGTCGAGCCGACCGGCGTTGGGCATCTCTATCAAACCGTTGGCAGCGAATACCGCTTCCGAGTGATTGACCCGGCCGTGCATGAATCACTCAAAGTCGTGACCGCACGCTATACCGCCGAAGACCTCATCCGCCTTCGTGACAAGGTGAAGGCAGAAGTCCACACAGAACTGGTCAATCGACTCCGTGACTATCACGTTGTGGTGGAAGCAAATGGCGTTTCGTTGACAAACTTCACCTTCTCGCAGGAGTTCAATAGCGCCATCGAACAAAAGCAGGTCGCCCAGCAAATGGCCGAGAAGCAGAAGTACATCCTTGATCAGGCAAAGCTGGAAGCAACCACCGCCATCACGCGTGCTCGCGGACTTGCTGAATCAGCCAAAATCAATGCCGAAGCGCTACAAACTCAAGGTGGCAAGCTTGTGCTGGCAAAGGACTGGATTGAAAAGTGGGATGGGCATCTCCCGACGGTTCAGAGTGGGAGCGGGATGATTATCGATGTCCGTGAGCTCATCGATGTCAAGGGTGACAAGAAGAAGTAGTAACAGCCTAAATGTGTAAGACGTCCCGTAGCCAGGCTCAGAAGCGCTACAAACCCAAGGCGGCAAGCTTGTGCTGGCAAAGGACTGGATTGAAAAGTGGGATGGGCATCTCCCGACGGTTCAGAGCGGGAGCGGGATGATTATCGATGTCCGTGAGCTCATCGATGTCAAGGGTGACAAGAAGAAGTAGCAACATCCCAAATGAGTAAGACCTCCCTAAGCCACGCTCCGGGAGGTCATTTTTTCAAAGCGGTACGCGCCTACATCAACGGAACTGAGCGCCCCGTGCCTCACATGCACTGCGAATCGCCGACATCGCGACATCCACTTCCGCACTCGTCAACGTTCGGTCAGCGGCCTGGAAGACAATGCGCACCGTCGGCGCATGATGGCCATCCGGAATTCCCTGACCCGCATACAGGTCTGTGAGCTCAGCAGAACGTAAGAAAGCGCCGCCTGCAGCGATGATTGCATCTCGGATCTCGGCAAAGGCCGTCGTAAGCGGGACAACCGGCGCGATGTCACGTGTCACGGCTGGGAAGCGGCTGATGGCGGTGTAGCCGCCAGCTCCACCTGCGGTGCCCTGAAGGTCCATCAACGCGTCTGCGCAAAGATCAATAAACACCGATCTTGCGGGAAGATTCTCGGCCGTGTTGTATATCTGACCCGTATCAGAATCGCGTGCCGCCAGCGAGAGGCCGCTGCGGATTTCGCCAAAGTATCCAATGACCTTGCCAGAAGCCAATACCTCAGCGGTCCGGTAAGGGTGCCCAAGAATATGAGATGCAGGCTTGACGGTCATCTCACCGATGCCCAAACCACGCAAAAGATGCTCAACAACGCCCTTTGCAAAGTAAACATCCACTGGGACGGTCCCGGGCTTTACTCCCCACATCCCGGCTGTAAGCGTTCCCGCGAGAACAACAGACAAGCGACGCGGCTCTGTATAGGCACCAGCTGCTGTGCGGCAATAGACACTGCCCAGCTCAAAAATGCCAAAGTCGCGGATTCCACTGTCGACTGCGCGGGCAGCCGTTGGGAGCAGGGTTGCGAAGAGTGATGTACGAAGGGATGAGTACTGCGGTGCCATCGGGTTGCGGATGGCCACCATCGATGCTTGTTCAGCCTCTGTCCATGCTGTTTCGGGGGATGTCAGCGAATGGCCAACGATGTCCTGAAGTCCCAGCCCTGTCAGAATTGTCCGGACCTTTGCGGCAAACTCGGCGCCAGGTGCGTTGATACCGCGGCCAGTGGTGACTGGTGGGACGGTCTCAGGAAGCTTGTCATACCCAAGGGCGATGCGGCCGACTTCTTCGGCGATATCCTCTTCGATCGCAATATCCGGCCGGAAGCTGGGCACAAGACAATCCAGTGCGCCTGCTGAGCGCTCGGCATCGATGCCCAGGCGCTTCAGGGCCGCGACGGCTTCATCCCGGTCGACATCTACGCCGAGGAGGCGGCGGATACGATCCATGCGTGCCAACACACGCGTCGGGACATGCGGCTTTGCGATGACATCGGTGGTTGGACCATCAATCACGCCCCCAGCGATTTCAAGTATCAGTGCCGCTGCACGTGCGGTCGCCAGCATCACCAAATTGGGGTCAACAAAGCGCTCGAAGCGGTAGCTGGCTTCACTTGCGAGTCCGAGTGCCTTGCTCCCGCGGCGAATGGTGATGGGTTCAAAGTGAGCGGATTCAAGGAGGATGTCTGTGGTGCCAGCGGTGATCTCGGTTTCAAGACCACCCATGATTCCGGCGATGGCCACCGGCCGGCTAGCATCGCAGATACAAAGTGGCTGGGCTGTCAGGAGGCGCTCTTCGCCATCAAGCGTTTTGATCTTCTCATCGGAGGCTGCGCGTCGGACGACAATCTTTCCGCCACCAATGGTCGCAAGGTCAAAGGCATGTAATGGCTGGCCAAGCTCGAGCATCACGTAGTTGGTGATGTCGACAATATTGTTGACCGGCTTGTACTTGTCTCCAAGGGCGTGTGTAAGACGCTCTTGCATCCAGTCTGGAGCCGGGCCAATCGTTACACCGCGAATCACGGTCGCCGCGTAGCGAGGGCAGGCATCGGCGTCAGTAATGGTCACCGAAACCGGGCCATCACCGGTCGCAAGGGGTGTTCCTACCGGGGATTTGACAGTGATACTTTCATCGATGGCGGCAGCTTCACGTGCGGTTCCGAGGATGGATGCCCAGTCGCCACGGTTAGGCGTTACTTTTGTGTAGAGGGTTGGACCATCCAGGATTTCCTCGACCTCCAACCCAGCCATCGTCAGTGCATCGCAGAAGTCGGTAAATGCCTGTCCTTCTGTGGGAACCGGGATGAATTCCTGAAGCCAGGAGATGGGTACTTTCATGCGCTAAGTCCTTGTCGTAACCTGCCGCACTTGGCGGTAATTGATGTCAATGTTGTCGTCCGGTGTTTACACCGCGCGGGGCCGCACCGTGATCTTAGAACTGCCTCAGGAACCTCAGGTCATTCTCGAGGAACAGGGGGAGGCGGTCAACTCCGTGGAGGACCATCGGCATCCGGTCAAGCCCAAAACCAAATGCCCAGCCTGAGTATTCGGTTGGGTCGATGCCAGCTCTTCGGAGGATGTTTGGATGAATCATCCCGGCGCCACCCACTTCCAGCCAGCGGTCACCCCATTTGACGGCGATTTCAACACCGGGTTCGACAAAGGGGAAGTAGTCTGGCCGAAAGCGGACGATGGCTTCAGGGCCAAAGATACCGCGCATGATCTCGGCCATCACGCCTTTGAGATCAGCCAAAGAGAGGTCTTTGTCGACTGCAAAGCCATCCACCTGGTGAAAGGTGTGGCTGTGCGTGTCATCAACCGCATCCCGGCGGAAGCAGCGCCCGATCTGGGCGTAACGCAGTGGGGGCTGCTGCCCTGTGGCGAGCACACGTCCCTGTGTTGGTGTGGTGTGCGTACGCATCAGGTGGTCATCATCCAGCACAAAGCTCATCTGCTCATCGAGTGCAGGGTGTTCGGGTGGGTAGTTCAGCCAGTCAAAGTTGAAGAGGTATTCTTCGCAGTGGTTGGATTCAGTAAAGCTGAAGCCAAGTGCGAGCATCACGCTCCGGACCTGGTCAAAGGTTTGCGTCAGCGGATGAAGGCGTCCGGGTTCCGGAGTGCGTCCAGGAAGGGTCAGGTCGATGCGCTCGCCCTGCTCACGTGTATCCCGCTCGGCGGCGCGGAGCTCGGCACCGCGCGTTGCAATCGCGGCTTCGATGACGGATTTGGCTTCGTTCAGTGCGGCACCAAACGCTGGCTTTTCATCTGGAGGCAGGCTGCCAAGATTACGCATCAGGCCGGTGAGGCGTCCGGCTTTACGTCCCAAGTAGAGGGTGTCGAGCTCGGTGAGATTTGCGGTGTTGGTTGCGGCAGCGATGGCAGCAAGGGCTTCACGTTGTACGTCGGCGATTGGCTGAGTCATGGCGATGCTGTTCTTTATTCAAAAACACAAGCCCGCACGAACTGTGTCCGGCGGGC
>JACCDI011318825.1_pt1 | contig 21167 bp, 15 predicted proteins | sample 7442791 | NCBI WGS metagenome assembly JACCDI01 (sample SAMN15323434, study PRJNA562643) | freshwater metagenome | isolation source: river surface water | place: USA:Blue River Watershed | collected 2017-08-15
AATCCGAATAACGGGATTCTACTTTTGCTGTCTGTGGATCCCATGGATTGCGTTCAAACAAACTATAGCGATTGTACCCTTTATTGGTTTGAAAGGTAAATGGCGACATGGCATACCAGTTGATACCTCCAGTTCTTACTGTGAAATTTCCTAACCCAGTAGTAAAACTACCATACAGACTGATACCAAGATTAAGTCCTTTAACATTTTCAACCTGACCCGCACCAGTCAATGGTGTCCACATAAACAAATCAGTGCCAAAAAATGTATTACTGCCAGCATAGCCTTTTAAGTTAAGCATGAGTTGTGGAATCTGACTATCATCACCAACGAAGAGGTTTGTTTTATTCGCTTCGAGGTGTGAATACACAGTTTGCATCTGTCGATAGTTGGCAATGAAACGGTAGTAACCACTGATATCAAGATTATCTAAAAAATCAGCTGGTTTATTAAAAGATGGATTGAGTTGCTGGCGACTGGTTTGAGGATCTACAGACATTTCAGCTGATTTAATTTCAGGCAAGGTGATAGAATGCACCACATAGGGGTCAACCGGAATTCGTCTGGTAGGCATCGTATCAGTCTCCTGAGCACTTATTGCAGCAGCAACAGACAACAGTACGAAAGCGGATATATAGTTTTTTATTGTCATACTGTTGTTGTATTAGTTTTCAAATGAAGACATATCGACGGTTTTAAGTTGAATCATTCTGGAAGGCTTATCACCAGGCAAACGTGGTGTTACTTTAAATGGCACATTGGCATATGCTACTTTATTATTATGCATAACTGTTACAAACAGGCGGTAATACCCTTCGCGATCTGGAGCCCTGAAAGAAATTACTGACTTATTAGATTTTCCTTTAATGAGGCCCCCAACTTCTGTAGCTGCTTCCTCGACATCACCACCAGACTTTTTATCTGTACTCTCTTCCATGACTCGCCACAGATAAGTTACAGAAGAATTGTTTAATGAGTCTGGCAGCATGACATTGACGCTGGCTTGATAAAAATCTCCGGCTTTAATACTGGCACTCTGAAAAGCATTTTTACCATCAACCAGACAGTGACGAATAGATGGGGCTGGGTTAACAGGTGCTTTACCAGTAAAAGCCGACTGAAGTGCATCTATAGGTTCTGTTGGTAAATTATCTTTTGAAAATAACCCATACCATGTTTCGGTATATTCTTGTTTAGCTCCCCATAGAAAAGCATAGGAGCCAATACAGTGACTGGAATTAGGTTTGATATATTTCGCAAATCTTTCGGCGTATGACTGAGATTTTTCAGTACTAGTTTGTTCGATAGAGACTCCCCAGTTAGTTTGCGGAGATTCCCAGTGACCGTTTGGTCCCCACTCTGTAATCATATACGGACCATTCCAACCGTATTTACCAATTTTAGAAGGCACATTGCCGATATCACCATAGGTGTTCACGCAGTATACATCGATGTCCGGACAACGGGCACTGATTAACTGAACCTCCATTGAATCCAATCCAGCAGTTACAGTGGAAGTTGGATGCATTGGATCGGTTTCATGAATGTATTTAGCGATGTCTTGAACAGCATACCAGACATTGGTATTGGAATAGTTAAGATCGAGTTCGTTGCCGATGCCCCACAATAAAATGGCAGGGTGATTTTTATAACGATCGACAACTGTTTTAAAATACTCTAGTTGTGCTTTTACTTTTTCTTTATTGTCGTAGTCGAAACCATGTCTTTCGTGCTGAAGCCACATACCGAGCATAACAGTTAATCCTCGTTTATGGGCTTCATCCAATATAGCCTGTGCATTTTCGACACCCCAGGTTCGCAAAGAATTAGCCCCTATTTCAACCATCTTATCAAAATTAACTTCCCCACCCAGACCTTTAACGTAGTAGGGTTGACCATTTCTGATGAAGGTATAACCAGTATCTGTTTTTACCACTTTGGTCTGAGAGAATAAACCAAAGGATATAGTGAGACAATATAGAAGTAGTGTTTTTTTCATATTTGATTGGGTTTTCTAAAAAAGAACATGTGATCTCAGAATGAGACCACATGTCTTTAATGATTCAAATAAAAGTAAACAATAGAAAACCCTAATTGCTTACTTTTATTTATTAATTAACTGCTACTTTAGAAGCAGTGGTCTGTCCGTTTGAAGATACTAATACAGTGTAGATACCTTTTGCAAATGCTGAAGCATCAACTGATACACCGTTAGTACCAGGAGCAGCAGTGTATACTGGCTGACCTAAAGCATTAACAACAGTGATATTATCGATTGCACTTGCAGAAGTAACTGTGAAAACTGAATTAGAAGGATTAGGATAAACAGATACTTTTGAAGTTTCGATGCTGTTAACTGAAGTGTTAGCTGCTTTGCTGAAGTATACGTTATCGATGTATGCGATGGTAGTACCAGTAGGAACACCAACAAAGATATACTGAGCCATGTGAGCTCTGGTAGTTAAACCAGTAAAGTCAGTTAAAGCGATTTTGTATGTATTCCAGGTTTCCTGAGTTGGAGTGAAAGACAATTCGTGTTCTTTGTCATCACCACCGGCATAAGCTGCATCAGCACCAAAGTCAACTAACTTAATTTTGAAAGCAGTAGCGTTTGGTGTCCATACATCGATATTGAAGAACTCCATAGTAGAAGCGTCAATAAGATTTGCACCAACAGTTTCAACACCTACGAAATCTAAACCAGAGTATTTTTTTACATCGTTACCAGCAACTTGCACGTCAGTAAGAGTAGCTGCAGACCAAGGTGTTCTCCAAGTATCAACTGTTTTATTGGTGTAAGCATTACTAAATAAAGAGATAACATTTTCAGCTAAAGCTGTTGGAGTAGCTGCAGCAACTGTTGGCTCTTTAGGGGCGCTGGTTGTAGCTGAGAAAGTGATGTTATCAAAATAACAAACGTTGTCAGTAGTTCTCGCCTGGAAGTCAGGGAAGATGATGATTTGATCGTTTGTTTCTGAAATTTTACTTGAGAAGTCAAATGTTAATTCTTCCCATTCGTTAGTCTTAGTGTTGGCTACTTTAATTTCACCGGTAGAACCATCGGTAGAGGTTGCAAACTTAATACCTACATCACTAATCACTGATTTGTAAACCATAATTTTAACGATAGCATTAGAAGCTGACAAAGTAAATGTACCGATATCAGCACCATGTGCACTGTGGCAACCAGCCCAAGGCTGACCACCAGTAAGGGTAGTGAATTTTGCCACGGTTGCAGAAGTGTTTGCACCGGTTGCAGAAGGGTTAGCAACGATTTCAAGAGCTGCGTTTCCAACATTTTCGAAAGAAGTCCATGTCCATGATGCGCCTTTACCAGTTGATTCGAAATCAATTGGGGCATTCTGAGCAAAAACTGAAGAACTGCATGCCACGACGCACATAGCAGCCAGTTTTTTAAACGAGTTGAGTTGAGTAGATATTTTTTTCATTATATTTTATAGTAAGTCACAATAATATTAAAAAAAGCCTTTAAATGTTAGCGTTATCAGCTATTTAAGTCATATTTATGTGACTGATAGTCATTTAATTTTTATGCACATTTATTAACAAAATTTTTAGAGCAAAACGTTTGTGTAACAAATGATAAGATATAGATAAACCATATTTGATGTATTAGTTTTTTCTATAGAAGTAAATAGTTGATATACCTCAAAGTACGTTCAACTTTTATTAAACAAATCACAAAAATCAAGTATCATTTTACGTTGAATTATTTTTTAATGAAGATTAAACAAAATTGTTTGTATAATTGAATTTTACTTTAATATGCCAATTACTCAACGTATCAGCAATTGTTTATGGTTCGACAAACAGGCTGAAGAAGCTGCGAACTTCTACACCAGTATTTTCATGAATTCAGAGATATTGTCTATCGACCGTTATGGCAAAGAGGGATTTGAACACCATCAAATGCCAGAAGGCACTGCCATGTCTGTAAGCTTCAAACTTGATGGCATACAGTTTCTGGCATTAAATGGCGGACCACATTTCGAATTCAACGAAGCTATTTCTATGGTTATTGCCTGCGAGAACCAGGAAGAAATCGACCATTTCTGGAATGCACTCACCAGAGGCGGACAGGAAAGTATGTGCGGTTGGTTAAAGGATCAATTTGGTGTATCCTGGCAAGTTGTTCCACACAATTTCAAACAATACTTATCGCACCCAAATCCTGCGATAGCCTCTAAAATGAGACAGGCTATGTTTACTATGAAAAAAATCGATCTCAATCTTCTAAGAGAAATAGGTAAAAACGCCTAATTTTTGCTCCGATTATTGGCAACATACAGCAAATATGAGAGTAAAAATTGAGTAAAAATACTCATTTGTTTTCATACAAAATGTGAAATACTCCAGACTAAACACTATTATTCAAGCAATTAAAATAATTTATTTTATATTTTAATCAAATATTAAATTTTGGTATAAATTTGCACTTTATTTTATCATGAATATCACAAACAAAACATTCAAAAAAATTGCATTAGCGACTGTGCTAAGTGCAATGGTGGTTTCCTGCAGCAAGACGCAGCAGTTTGAAACCTCTGCAGCTGGTTCTCAAGACCTGTCTGTCCCGGCTGTAGCCAATGGTGCAGCAGGTGCTAAATTTGTCGCCAATCAGGTATTGGTGAAATTCAAACCAGAAATCAATGCAGAAAGCAGAGCTAACGTTATGGGCCGTTTTAATGCAAAAGCGTTAGAGCATATCCATACTGAAGCAATGAAACATGCTGGCGATATGCAAGGTGTATATCTTTTAAATATGCCAATGGAAGTTTTTTCAGCTATCTCTCAACTGAAAAACATGCCAGAAGTAGAATTTGCTGAACCAAACTACATTTACACACATTGTGCTACTTCTAACGACCCTCAGTTTACCAGCGGTAACCTTTGGGGCATGTATGGTAGCTCAGGTTCACCTTCTAACCAGTACGGTATTGGCGCTGTTACACCATGGGCTTCTAATAAAACAGGTTCTACTGATGTGTATGTGGCTATCATCGACGAAGGTGTAATGAACACTCACGAAGACCTTACCAATAACATGTGGTTAAATCCGTATGAAACTGCTGGCGACAGAAAAGATAACGATGGCAATGGATATGTAGATGATATCAGAGGCTGGGATTTTGCTGGCAATAACAACTCTACTTATGATGGTTCATCTGACGATCATGGCACCCACGTTGCAGGTACTATCGGCGCAATGGGTGGCAATGCTAAAGGTGTGGTTGGTGTTAACTGGAATGTTAAAATTATCACCTGCAAATTCTTAGGCACTAACGGAGGTACTACTGCAAACGCTATCAAGGCGGTTGACTATGTTACCAACTTAAAAACCAAACATAGCTTAAACATTGTAGCTTCTAATAACTCTTGGGGTGGCGGCGGATTCTCTCAAGGTTTGAAAGATGCTATCGACAGAGCAGGTGCAGCTGAAATTCTATTCGTTGCAGCAGCTGGTAACAATGGCACTAATAACGACGTGACTGCCAGCTACCCTGCAGGATACACTTCAAGCAACATCATCGCTGTAGCTGCTATCGCCAATAATGGAACTTTAGCATCTTTCTCTCAATATGGTGCTACTACTGTTGATATCGGTGCTCCAGGTGTTAGCATTTATTCCACCTTACCAACATCTAAAAACAAATCAACTTACGGTGCATACAATGGCACTTCAATGGCAACGCCACACGTTACAGGTGCGGTTGCTTTATATGCTTCCATCAATGGTTCTAGCAGTGCTGCAACTATTAAAGCAGCTATCATGAACAGTGCTATTGCTACATCTTCTCTCAACGGAAAATGCGTTAGCAACGGTCGCTTGGATGTTAGCGGCTTCTAAGATATTTTTTTAAGTATTGAAATTCTCTCATGACTGCCTGGAAACGGGCAGTCATACTTGTTAAAAAAAAGGGATTGCATTTGCAATCCCTTTTTTAGTAAAATAAGTTGACTAATCTGTCTTATAAAACAAAGGTTCCAGTTCTAGAATCTCTTCTTCAGTAAACAATACTGAACGAATCATAAATCGTTTTCCTGTTGGTATTTCAATTGAAAAACTTGAGCCTCTTCCATCCACTACATCAAGTGTAATCTGGGTATGCTTCCAGTACTCAAACTGGTCTTTACTCATCCAGAACTCGCAGCCTTCTACAAGTCCCAAACCAACGTCACTATACCCTATCCTGAAATCACCTTTCTGAAAACACATGGGCGATGAGCCATCGCAGCAACCTCCACTCTGGTGAAATACCAGGTCACCGAACTGCCCCTTTAATGCTCGTATCAAATCAATGGCTGATTCTGTTGCTAATACTCTTTGAATTGACATATTTAAAAAGCACCACAGAACGAATTCTGCAGTGCTTGTATTATGAGGGTAGATTAGAAAAAGCCTAGTTTATTTTTATTGTATGAAATCAACATGTTCTTGGTCTGGCGGTAATGACCAAGCATCATTTTATGAGTCTCTCTACCGAAGCCTGATTTTTTGTAACCACCAAATGGCGCATGTGATGGATAAGCATGGTAACAGTTTACCCAAACCCTGCCCGCCTGAATGGCTCTTGGCACCTGGTATAACTCATGTGCGTCGCGGGTCCACACCCCAGCGCCTAATCCATATAATGTATCATTGGCAATTTCTAAAGCTTCTTCAGTGGTTTTGAAAGTTGTAACACACACAACTGGCCCGAAAATCTCTTCCTGGAAAACTCTCATTTTATTATGACCTTTTAACACAGTTGGCTGTATATAATAACCGCCTCCAAGTTCTTCCGGCAAGGCATTTGCAGCTCCACCACAAAGAACTTCTGCACCTTCTTCTTTACCAATATTAATATAAGACAAAATCTTTTCGAATTGATCGTTAGAAGCTTGAGCTCCCATCATCACAGTACCATCAAGTGGATGACCGGTTTTAATAGCTTTTACACGTTCGATAACCCTTGCCATAAATTTATCGTAAATACTTTCGTGAACCAGTATTCTTGAAGGGCAAGTACAAACTTCTCCCTGATTCAATGCAAATAAAACTGCACCTTCTATAGCTTTATCAAAGAAAGCATCATCCTCGTCTGCTACCGAAGGGAAGAAAATATTCGGTGATTTCCCACCTAACTCCATCGTTACTGGAATTAAATTCTCTGAAGCATACTGCATGATCAATCGACCTGTAGTGGTTTCTCCGGTAAAGGCTACTTTTTGAACTCTGGTTGAGGTTGCTAATGGCTTTCCGGCTTCGGGACCAAAACCAGAAACAACATTTAACACACCTGCAGGTAAAATATCTGCAATTAATTCCATTAAACACATGATAGAAGTTGGCGTTTGCTCTGCAGGCTTTACCACCGTGCAGCATCCAGCAGCAAGAGCTGGAGCGATTTTCCAACAGGCCATCAGTAATGGAAAATTCCAGGGAATAATTTGTCCAACTACTCCTAATGGCTCATGAAGATTGATGCTTACAGTGTGCTCATCATGCTCAGAAATAGTACCTTCTTCTGCTCTTAATACACCTGCAAAATATCTAAAATGATCAATACACAATGGCAAATCTGCCGCTCTTGTTTCGCGAATGGCTTTACCATTGTCAATGGTTTCAATAATGGCAAGATATTCGAGATTATCTTCCATCACCTGAGCAATCTTCAAAAGCAATCCACTTCTGTATGCTGCAGAAGATTTACTCCATGCCGGAAATGCAGCATGAGCAGCATCCAGTGCAAGTTCAATATCTTCGGCACCTGAGCGGGCAGCTTTAGTAAATACTTTTCCATCAATTGGAGAAACATTGTCGAAATACTCCCCTTTAACAGGAGCAACAAATTTACCTCCGATAAAATTATCATAATGAGGTTTAAAATTAGGTCTTGTAGCAATTGTTGTCATACGATTATAAAATTTAATGGGTGCAAGGTGGACAATTGCCCAGACATTCAACTTCAAAATATTCCCATCTTATAGCACAAAATTCCCATTTTTAAAGCCTGGCTACCAAAAGTGATTTTAATTCCTATATTTGCTTTACTGAAGTGTCATGTTTATACCCGGAACTGTCAATACCACCCCTATCGATAAGCTCAAAACAGAGGTTGAGAACAGAACCACCTATGCGATAAACAATTGTGCCCTGAGTATTTTCGAAACCCATAAAAAGGCTGAAAAAGTACGTTTAACATTTGATGGCTTTACTATTACTTCTATGCTAAGAGGCAAAAAAGTATTACATGACACCATCTCTAACAATCAACTGAACTATCTACCAGGTGAATCATTTATACTTAAGGCTGATGCCGAGATGGTCATCGACTTCCCAGAAGCCAATCATGCCAACCCAACACAATGTACGGCTCTGGTTATAGACAACGATTACCTAAAAAAACAACTGACCTACATCAACGAAAATTTTCCTAAAGAAAAAGAATTCTCTGATGAGTGGACCATGGATATTGATCAGCTTTGGTTACAGAATGACGAAAAAATGGCGGTACTTGGCAATCGCTTAATTAAGATCTTTTCAGGAAACGATCCATTAAAAGACATACTGGTAGATATCAAATTGAAAGAACTGATGGTCTCTATCATGAGGCATCAGAACTTCAGTCAGCTGTCAGAAAACCAGCAGAACAACCTTGTTAATGAGAGATTCAGAGCAGTTATTGAGTACATCCGAAGAAATATAACTTCGACGTTCAACACCAGCGAATTAAGCAAAATGGCCTGTATGAGTAAGTCTGTTTTTTACAGAGCTTTTACCAACGAATTTGGTTTACCTCCCAATCAGCTTATCCTGAACGAAAAAATACGGTATGCGAAAGCGATGATGCAGAATGAACAGGTTAAAATTAAAGAAGTTTGTTTTGCCACTGGGTTCTCTGACCCCAATTATTTTTCCAGAATCTTCAAAAAAATCGAGGGTGTTAGTCCGCTCGAATACCTCCAAAAATCACATCTGGATTAATCCTGATTAACGAATTCAACTATAAAGGCTGCCCCTTTATCAGGTTCACTTTCTACCCATATATTTCCACCCATGGCTTCTATCTGAGCTTTTGTCATAAACAAACCAAAACCTTTCGCGGATGGATTTCTATGAAATACTTTTCCAATTTTAAATAAGTTGTCTTTATGTCTGTTCATGTCTATCCCCAAACCATTGTCCCTAATTTTCAAAATAACTTTATCATCTTTCTTAACGAACTCAACAGACACTTGTAGCGGTCGCTCCGGTGAACGGTACTTAATGGCATTAGAAACGAGATTATGTAAAATACTATTTAAGTATTTAGAAGGGAATTTTACAGTAGGAACACCATGATGCTCCACACAGAAAATTGAACTTGTATTGATAATCTCTGTATTAAAAGCTTTAAGCACTCTGTCTATTGCCTCTCCAATATCATTATCATCCCACTCAATTTCTGTATCATTCTGCACTTGAATGGATTCAACCAACTCATCAAAAACTTCGTGCAAACTTTCTATGATAGGACCAAGTTTATCAATCATATCATTCTTTTCTGCCACATCATCAGTAGCCTGCATATATTTAACTAGCAAATCGATATTGACAAGAGGACCTCTTAAATTGTGAGAGACAATATTTGTAAAATCAATTAGCTTGGCATTTTGATGAGCATATTGATCAACCAGTAAGAGTTGTTTTTCTTCAATCTCTTTTCTGTCAGTAATATCGATACCATATGAGATGACAAATTTAATCTCATCATTTTCTGTCACCAATGGAAAAACACGACGCAGTTTCACTTCTCGCTTTCCATCTTTTTTAATCACCGAATCTTCCCATTCCACCTCTTGCTTTGTTTCTATCATGCGCTTAAAATTTCGCATTCTAAATTCGTGGACTTCGGGACTAATTTTACGGAACCTGGAATATTCATTATGATCCTTGCCTATCATGTAATTTCTGACAAATTCATCTTGAATGGCGCTTGGATTGATAAACAGATAACGGGTATCCTTATCAAACACTACAATATCTGGGGGCAAAGTATTTAAGATACTTTCGTAGAAGTTCTTTTGTTCTATGTATTGCCTTTCCGACAAAACCCTTTCGGTAACAACCTGAATAACGCCAAAAAACAAAACATCGTTGGTAGAGTCATTTTCGACAATCTGCCCTTCCATAAGAAGATACACTTCACGTCCTGTCATTTTCATGCGCTCGATACGGAGTTTCTCGCGGGTAGAAATCGCGTAAAGTATTTGATCTCTTATCTCCTCAGTATTCTCAAACAACTGAATCACTTCGATTACACCTTTCGTATATTCGATATTATACTCCTTACAGATTTCTTTTAACTCTGCTGATAGTTCTAAATCTCCTGTTGCAGGATTCCAGCTGAAATTTCCCATACCTGCAATATGTTCAGCTTTCTGAAGATTGAAAGCGATTCGCTGAATATCGGCTGTTTGTTCGGCAATCGTATTAGCCATAGAACTATTGAGTGCATTTAACTCTTTGTTCTTGAGAAATAATTCTGAGGAACTTTCCTTTAATATTCGCTCGGCATGATCCAGGTCCTTATCAAAATCCCGATAAGCCTCATTTACAGCATCTAGAAAACTATCCAATTCCGGCGATGCTTTGTAGCCTTCTCCAAAATGGGTTAATATTTGTCTTCTTAACAGTCTGTGAAAATTCCCTTTAATCATTTTTCACTAAGTACGGTAATAGTCATAGTTTGATTATGCAACTCGCAATTTTCTGAGAAACCTGACTTCAGCAACTCACCATAAGAGTAAAAACCAGTGAAACTTGCCTCTTCTGCAAATTCGTTAACGACTGCTTCTATTTCATCCTGAATCAGTTGTTTTAATACAAGTTTCCTACCGACACAACTTACCATTAACACGAGTTCTGCATTTAGTTTTTCTTTGTTGGCGATGATGGCAGCTTTCTCTGCTCCATCAATTACACGATTGACATTTGTTTTCATTAATCGAACAGAGGCTCCTTCAGGAATATTACCTGCAAAAGTCATACTCTTATCCGCTTCACTCACCCCCAAAATCGTTCTTACAAGTAAATCACTCTTCTCATCTATCCGCATTTCTAAAGGGAAAAACAATGCTGAACCTGGAAGTTGCTCTGACATATCCCCAAGATACGATTTGTATAAATCTAAGGCTGGCTGATGATCAATTTCGTAAACAATATTTTCTTTACTTTTGGTAACTATTCTGTCTATCCCAAAACTATCCCAGCCACCATATGAACCAGTGCTGGATTTAATTGAATCTCCGTAGAAACCTATTACTGAAATACAGTCAGAACTAAACTGATTATTTTGATCAATTACTAAAGTTTTTTCAAACTTTCCATTGTCCCCTGCCAGACCACCAGACACATTCACATCTGTTGGCAACACAGCATTAAAGCCTTCTGTTAAACGAGTACCATTAACGTGCAAACCTTCCGACAAAATAAAAACATGTTTCAAATTATCCGCAAGTAATAACTTTCCCAGTAACTTTCCTGCATTGAAAGAATCTGAAGTATTCTGAAGTGAATAGGTGAATTTTTTAACCTTTGTTGACTCAAATTTAACTGATGTTATTGAGAAAGACCGGTCTTCAGAACGCTTATTGATAATTTCTCCGGCGGTAGTACATCCTATTACCAAAGCATCTTTAAATGCATTTGAAAACATTTCACTGATGACCGGTTCATTCGGATAAATGATATCCGTGAATACAATATGTAAATCGTATTCTGAAGCATTAAAACTGCTCAAAAAATGAATCAGTTCATGTTCGTCTTTAAATCGACTTTGTTTTACTCTCATTCAACTATTTAGTTATGTTCAACATTCCAGTGTCCTGATAAAAGTCTTTACACACACAGACTTTTGTTACAAAAAATTACACCCACAAATATATTATTAATCAATTTAATTACAAGTTGAATATAATTAGCGCTCGCACATTATACAACTCTAATATTTAATGATTTAAAATCTATTATTTACATCACTTAATTATTCTGAATTACCAATTTTATAGATTAAAAATCTACTATTACTTCAGATTCAACTAATAATTAGGATATTATCTTTTTTCTTTTTCAATCTTATAATTCTTTTAATCAAATTTCAATATGACCAATGTCACTTTTTTTTAACTTAATCATTACCATAAGTCTGTAATACAATACTTTAACTATTTATAAAACTACTTTCAGACAGCACTACGCGCTCGAGGGCTTCTGATAAAATAGCTTTTGAGCTTGCAAAGCAAATTCTAACCCTACCTTCAGATGCCTTTTCAAACCAGTTTACGCCACCTGGCACTAAAGCAACTTTAGCAGTTTGTTTGATGAACTCAATATATTTCTCAGAACTTATTGTTTCATCATTAATCTTTGGGAATAACAGATAGGTAGCATCTGTTTCAGTTAATTGAAGCAGCTTCGATTCCGACAGTATTTCCATACTTAAATGCTTCATCTCCTTTAGATGCTGCCTGAATGCCTCCAGCCAATAGCCACATTCATTTAATGCTGCAGTTCCTGCAGCCTGGGCAAGACCTTGTAATCCAAAAGCTGTAGTGGCATGCCCTGAACAATTAAATATGGATTGGTATATTTCTTCTTCTCTGGTGGCTATATAACCGACACGCAAACCTGCTAATCCGTAATTTTTTGACAAGCCTGAAACAACTATGGCTTTCTTATATCTCGATAATTGATCAGAAAACAGGCTACAAGTTGACTTCCCAAAATGTATATCAGCCCAGATTTCATCTGAAATAATATAGATACCACTGGCTTCAGCAAGATGGATTAAGGCTTGCAAATGCTGAGGCTCAATTTGTAGCCCCATTGGATTATTGGGATTACAAATCATTACAGCTTTGGTATTTTCGTCAATTAAGTTGACGAGTTGATCTAAGTCGAAATTAGCACTACCAATCTGCAACGGACAAGTTCTTACTTCTGCACCGGTACTCTCTACCGATTTACGGAATAAAAAATCTACTGGATCAGGAATAATAACATTGTCTTGTTTGCCTGTAAGAACATGCTTCATTACTGTATACAATCCATATGCTGCACTATTCACTGGCAATACCAAGGATGCCTCTATTGTGGCATTATAATTTCTTTTGTAATAAGCGGCGATGGCTCTTTTAAAGTCGGGCATACCATGGGGTGGACCATAAGAGAAATACCCATCAGATGCATAGTTTTGTATAGCTGACAGAATCTCTGGAGCTACCGGAAAATCAGGGTCAGCGGCAGTTAAGGGAATGACGCCTTCTTCCTGTTCAGCCCATCTGTAATTATACGCTTTTCGCCGCAAGGCTTCTATATTGACATCTTCGTTTCTAAACATATTAATGCAATGAAATTGGTACTCTGATATCACTGGTCTTTCCAAAGTTGAAAAAATCATGAACCAAATCATCTCCTTCTTTTATATAGTATTCCACAGATGATTTGCGCGCTTTGTAATACTCTGTAAAAACCTCCTGAACAGATTGCTGATCCTTTTGATGGGAAAACAGAGACATCAGACAAGCAATATCTTCAAGCGCTGAGTTTGACCCCTGACTGGTGAAAGCCAACAATGGATGAGCCGCATCTCCTGCTAAGACAACTTTATCTTCGTGGAAAGAAGGCAATATAGACATCCTTCTTGCATTCCATAAAATTGAACGCGAAAAACAACTCTCTTCAACTATTTTTCTGAAACTATATGAGTAATCCTTTACTGTCTCTAAGGCAAACGCTTTTAACACTTCCGGATCGCGGGTTAAACCCTTCTCCTGCTCTCTGTTAAATTGTATAAACCAAATATACTGATCGTTACCAAGAGGAATAATTCCCATAAATTTTCCATTTTCTTTGTCAAATATTTTCAGAAATTCATCTTGCTGCAAACCAGTCTCTTTGATGTCTACCATGCATACCAATTCGCCTTCCATCACCTCCTCCAGCGCATTGTCGGGAAACAATTGTTGCCTTACCGCTGAATGAATACCATCAACTGCAAAATACACATCGGATTGCTGAATTGTTCCATCATCTAGCAATATTCCTTTGGTTGCGCCATCTGCATTCTTAACAACTGAAGATACCGCAACACCATGGTGATGATGACTCGTATCTAACTCTTCTCCTATAACTTTAAAAAATGTTTCACGACTTATAGCCACACATTCTTCTAAAATGCGCTTATAGATTAAATTCCCTTTTGTATCTATAGCTTTAAAGAAATTTAAAGTATTTGACTTTTTCAAAATTTGATTCTTTAAACCCATCAATCGCAAAGCTTCTAAACCATTCTCAACCAACAAAAAACCTAACCCTCCAGGCGCTGGTAAATTAGTTCTTTCATATAACTGATAAGGTATGTTATTACGCTTTAGCATTAAAGCAAGGAACTGACCAGCTACACCACCACCGATTATTGTCGCATCTTTTATTTTAAAACCATTTTTATTAATGGCGTATTTGGTGGTATTAAGCGACCAGTAATCAAACTTTGGCCGCTTCTCTTTGATAACAAGTCCCCTGCTATGATCTGATTCTAGGTCATGCAATGCGTGCTCATATTCCTGCTGATTAATAGAAACTATCTCGCTGGTGGTTAATCCGCGATGCTGTTTCAATACTATAGAACTGCATATTTGAGACGATTTTTTTTCAAGCGGACCGTCACATAAATCAGTGAGGATATTAACCCAGTCAGCATAAATTTCTTCCCCACCAACCTCCATATTGATATGCTTAACATATTTTATTGTCCTCCCAGTTTCAACATGCTTAAAAATAAGTGTTGGAAATGATTTAATATCCCATTCTGACATCTCATCAAGGTCCATTTTAAAAGCCATCTGAGCATCCCAACTGGCAAAATCAGCAATAAATTTCTCGAGATTCAACTTACCCTGAATGGCTGCACTAATAATAGTGTGATCTTGTCCGATATCCTTGTGCTGAAGAAATACTTTTTCACGCAACAAATGCAAAAAATCCAATGCGACTTCGAGACCTTGATTCCGTGCCGCATAATAAGCGATGCAAGCAGGAATTGACGATTGAATTGGATTTGTTAGCCAGACATCTCCATCAATACAAACTCCATATTTTTTACCAAGAGCATTCCACATTGAGGAAAGATATTGCTCTTTAGGCAAATCAGAATTTGAGGGTTTGTAAACATCCCATGATGGTAAAAGTCCACCCATCCTGGCATCCAATAGAATAAAATCGCCGTATTCATAAAGCAAGCGATTCAAAAACGGTTCAGATAACCAGCAGCTTGAACAGAGTGGATCTGTGTAATAAATAAGTTGTATTTCTTTCATGTAATCTGTGTAAATCAACAGATCCGAACCTCTAAAATTCACCTAAACTGAATTGTTGATTTATAGCAAATTAGACCTGTTTTCTAATCAAAAATAAGGCATATTTGAAGCACAAAAAAAAGGCAGAAATCAAACTTGTCAGATTAAAAACTTTACAAAAATGTTATACATATCAAGCAAATGCTTATCAACAAATCAATTACATTGAATATTTTCACAAATTAAGTCACTGACAATTAGTGCAGTATTTTTCTCGAAACAATAAGTATTTTTATTTTTCAAACAAATTAATTAATGTTACAACGAATAATGGCAAAATTTCAATATATATTTTAATCATTTCAAGAAATATAAATGTGGTTTGAAGAAAGTTTCAAAAAACCAAACCAAACTCAAAACACTGTATATCTGCGCATTAAATTAACACATCAAGTAATTTCAACTACCTCTAACTCTTACAGGTTACTCAATTTATCGGCAAATATTTTTTAATATCGTGTAATTTTTAACAGATGAAAAAGACAACTAAAACAGAGACATTTAAAACACTCATTAATATAGATTCACTTATCGGATTAATCGAAAGATTAATACCAGTTAAAAAACAGCTAAAGCCTATTCCAATAAAAGCGTAATATAAACCTAAATTAAAACTTATGTTACACGAAGAAATATTGCGCCTAAAAGCCTTAAAAGAATTCGAAATCCTGGACACACCTCCGGAACAGGATTTTGACGATATAGTGGCCTTAGCAGCGCAGATTTGTGAAGTACCAATTGCCATAATTACTTTCCTTGACCAGTCGCGCTCCTGGATAAAGGCCAAAGTAGGCACCACAATTGAAAGCATGCCAATTGAGTCTTCGTTTTGTGTACTTGGACTAAACTCCAAATCACCACTGATAGTTGAGAACTGCCTTGAGCATCCAATTTACTGCAACAATATGATGGTTGCCAGAGAGAATGGATTCAGATTTTATGCCGGTATACCAGTTTTTTCTCATGAAGGTGTTGTGATTGGTTTTCTAAGTGTACTGGATTACCAACCTCGTCAGCTCTCAGAACTTCAACTGAAAAACTTGAAAATCCTAGGCAATCAGGTATATACACTTCTTAAATTAAGACTTAAGATTAATAAACTGAAAACTGCAGAAGAGAAAGCTAATAAAAACATTCACTTAGCAAATAATATCTTCGAGAATGCTATAGATGCAATCGTTATTTTGACAAAAGACTGCACAATATTGCGCTGGAATCCTGCAGCTGAAAAAATATTCGGATGGGATGCAGATGAAGTGATAGGTAAGTATTTTCACGATGTCATCCTACCAGAAAAACTTAAAAAAGCATACATTAACACTATCAATAGCCTTAATCTGATTAACGGCGACCACATTAACAAACATACGCTTGAAATTGAAGCAATCAATAGATTTGACAAGCCTGTCTATATCACTATGGGGATTTCTCCAAGCAAGTTTGAAGACCAATTCCAGTTCAATTGCTACATCAAAGATATTACTATTGAACGTTCCATAACCACTAATCTCAATAAACAAAAACATTTTTACGAAACTGTCCTAAACAATATACCTACTGATATTGCAGTAGTAGACAAAAACCAAAAATACCTGTTCTTAAATCCAGGCGCCATCAAAAACGAAGAACTTCGACAATTTGCAATTGGTAAAGACGATTTTGAATACTTTGAACATACGGGAAGAAGCACAGAACTGGCTGCTTTCAGGCGCGAAAAATTCAATATCGCAAAAGAAACCCTGAGAGAAGTGGAATGGGAAGACACAGTCGAATCCATAGATGGCAGCAGCAAAATTAAACTCCGCAGATTCTTCCCTGTTAAAGATGATAACAATGAACTCAGTATGCTAATAGGCTACGGTCTGGACATCACTGACAGAAAAAATCTGGAAACCAAACAAAATGAACTGGTAAAACAATTATCTTTCCAGAACACACAACTAGTCGACTTTTGCAATATTGTTTCACATAACCTTAGAGCTCCTCTGGTGAACATGTCTATGCTGGTGACCTTTATCGAAACCTGCGAAGACCGAGAAGAACAAAAAGAACTGATTTCAAAACTTAGTCCGGTGATAGACAATCTCCATAGCAGTTTTAACGAACTGGTCGAGTCTATACAAATTAAACAAGACCTGGAAATCCAATCTGACGATATTGACCTGCAACAATTGCTGGATAAAATTGCCTCTGGATTTAGCATTGAAATCAACAAATACAATATTCAAATTATTTCACAGTTTGAACAAGCGAAAAGCATCAACTTCCCCGCTAAATACCTCAACAGTATTCTCAGCAACTTAATCAGCAATTCCATAAAATACAGGTCGCCAGAAAGACAACCCTGCATTACACTATCAACGATCAAGCAAGGCAAAAAAACTATTCTTAAAATATCCGATAACGGACTGGGAATAGACCTCAAGAAACATGGACACAATCTGTTTAAAATCGGCAAAGTTTTTCACCGGACTCAAAACTCTAAAGGGTTTGGATTGTTTATGACTAAAACACAGATTGAAGCCATGGGTGGAAAAATTGAAATAGAAAGCGAACCTGACCAAGGAACAACATTTACGATAACATTTATTAATCAACTTTAAAATCGCCTATGAGCCATAAAAAAATCTGCATTATTGACGACGATAAAATCTTGATATTCTTAACCAAGAAACTCATCAATTCTCATGATAACACTATTGAAATATCAGAATATGGCGATGGTCATGAAGCCGTTGAATTTTTCAAGGCTAATATGCACACAGACACTCAATACCCCGATGTAATCTTCCTTGATATAAGCATGCCTGTAATGGATGGATGGGAGTTTCTCGAAGAATATGGCAAAATCCCTCAGGATATCAGAACGAATATACAGCTTTATATGTTCTCTTCTTCCATCTCTGCACACGATATGGAGAGAGCTACCAGTAATCCAAATGTTAACGACTATCTGACTAAGCCTCTAACAAAAGAAAAACTCGTTGAAATATTGGCGAAAATTCCAGGCTCAGAAAGTATGTAAATCCAATCTTGGAATTTGATTTTCCATAACTGCATATCACGTATGCAAAACATGCTCCTTATCATTCGATGCACGAGCTATAACAATATGAAACTAACGTTTTATCATCCTTTGAATCTCCCGAACACCCTCTGAGTTCGACAACTCAACAAAGTAAATACCATCTTCCAAATCTAACACCATCGTTATTTCTTTCAAGGTGTCGTAACGATAGTCTTTCACAACTCTTCCATTAACGTCAAGTATGCGAATGTTAACATTACTCATAACTTCTGGCAATTGAATACTTAATTCTTCCTTCACTGGATTAGGTGTTATGCGCATTGTACTTTGCTGTGTTAATGAAGAAATGCCGACACTATTAACCAGGTAACAGGCAGAAGTATCCCTGCAACCACTATCGGAAACCTCTACCGCATAACTACCAATTTTAGTGGCGGTGTATGAAGCCCCGTTTCCATTGCTTTCTACTGGCGAAAAATCCGAACAGTTAAGCCACTGGTAAGCTCCCTTTACCGACAAAGAATTCAAATGCTTCCCATTCTGAACTACCCTTGTATCCAAAACTGGAATGCTTAGTTGTATGCTCAATATACTGTCACATCCAGCCATATTTTTTAATGTATCTGTATACATCCCTGAACGCAGCAACTTTCTCTTTTTCCCAGTAGTTGTGTATGGACCACAACTGATAACACTTATACTACCATAGGTGGGCTTCAATATGGTAACATCATACGTAATAAAACTATCACAGAATGACATGTTATAAAGCGTATCTTTATAAACCCCGGTACTGGTATAGGTTCTTCGTCCGTCTGGTGTGGTGTATGATTTACAGGCACTGACTTTATAAAATGCATATGAGTTCTTGATTTTCACCTGAATATTAATAAAACTGTCACACCCCTTCTTGGTGACTATAGTATCGCTGTAAAAACCACTTACAACATATATATACTTTTTACTAGGACTCACAACTGAAGCACACCCACTAAGTACAATATTCGAACTGGCAGGCTGGTTAACTGTCAATCGAATATCAATGATACTGTCACACTGACGATAGTCAACTAAGGTGTCGAAATATCTACCTGAAACATTATATGTTTTGCGACCACTTGGCACTGTGTACGTTTTACAAACAACAGGATAAATAGTATCCTTATTTCCTCCAATTTTTAATGTGACTGTTATAACACTGTCACATCCTGCCTTGTTTTTTACGCGGTCTGTAAACACTCCCGATGTTTTCCAAACATACAATTTACTCGGAGACACAAAACTATCACAGGCATGGGCACTGAATGCACCATAACTTATCTTTTTAATCGTTAAATAAACTTTTATTGCACTGTCACAACCATAATAGGTAGGAATAGTATCGTTGTAGACACCTGAATTTGTCCATGTAAATTTACGAGATGGACTAATGTATCGATCACAAACAGAAACAGTATCACTGGCATTAAACACACCCTTCTTAAGTGACATACCTTTAAGCCAGTTAGAAGCACTGCCGTTTAATGTAAAATTATAGAGCGTACCGGCATTGCCATAACCACTTAAATCGATAAGCTTCTTAATGCTGGCATTGGCCTGAGATGCCTTACCCTGATTAAACTTATAATATGCCCTTAGACCACTTTGAGTGGCACACAACTCGTCACCTTTACCTGCCATTATCTGAGTAGCAGTTTTGCATACACTCCATATTCGAACCTCATCTATCTGCCCCTGAAAATACCTGCTGTAGGTAAGGTGAGCTCCTATGGTTAAATTGTTATTAGGTGTCTTAGAAATATTACCTGTATAGCTCAATGAATCAACATTAACACCATCCAGATAAACTCGCATTTTTGTTCCATCATACGTCCCTGCAATATGGTACCAGGTATTAACAGACATTAATGCTCCAGTGGTAATTTCATGCCAGGTGCCATCGCCTAAGGCAAAATTTAATTTGCCTCCTGCCCCTACTCTTAACATATATCCATAGTTGCTGGTATTGTATTCTTTACAAATAACATTTCCATCGTAGGCATTGGTTTTCCATGCCGTCGCATAAATCCAGGCCTCTAAGGTTATCTGCTTACCAGCAATCTGCAAAGAAGTATCATTGCCGCAATCTACATAATCATTGCTGCCATCAAAATCGAGAGTATTCTGCGCATGAACTGATAAAAAGCCAAGCAGAATCAGAGATAAAAGTAATTTTTTCATAGGCCATTTGTTGTACTTTTGGAGTTTTTCTAAAACAAATGTAAGGTTTTCGACTGATATCCAAATTCATTTAAAAAAAAATCCCGATACCCTGACATGAATAACAAGGCACCGGGACTTCAATCAAAGAATCAAAAACTTCCAACAAACAAGGCCCTGATTCTAACCGCGAACCACTGGTCCGACGTTTATTTTTAAGACCAACTCAGCATCTAATTCTAACTGTTCTCCAAGTTCACCACACATTGAAGTAAGTTCTAAAACTTTGGCACGACTGGCTTTAAGTTCTTCGAGCCGTTCAAGTGAGTTCTGATAAGCTTCTATGCCTCGCTCACGAATACTTAACAGTTGTAACTGGTGAAACTGTATCTTGTAATCGAATAGAGATAGCAGAATTTCTTTTGCATCAGATGGAGAAAAACTCCCTTTTATCAGAGAGATTGAATCGTTATTTCTTTTCACAACTTTAATTTTTCTTTTAATAAGCAGATGTCTCAGAAAATCTGAAACATCTGCG
>JACCDI011440409.1_pt1 | contig 21145 bp, 15 predicted proteins | sample 7442791 | NCBI WGS metagenome assembly JACCDI01 (sample SAMN15323434, study PRJNA562643) | freshwater metagenome | isolation source: river surface water | place: USA:Blue River Watershed | collected 2017-08-15
CTACAATAAAAGATCCTCACGGAACAAAATTATTGGTTGGAAATTTTAATAATGACTCTCTGCCAGATATATTTTCAAATGTTGCGGTAGATCCTCCTTTTGGTGCATTTCCATTCTTAAATGATAACTGTCATCTTATTTTAAATTCTAAAAATGGATTGTCTGCAGTAAAAGAGTTTAATGATCAAGGCTTTTGGTACACAGGTTGTTCTGGGGATATTGACAATGATGGTGATTTAGATATTATTACTTTTAATTTTCACAATCAAGCTGCAGGAGTAAAAAATAGAATAATGTGGAATGATGGAAAAGCAAACTTCTCAATAGATTTCAATGGAATTGGCGATATTCCAGTTGTATACCAATCTGAATTAGTTGATATAAATAACGATGGATTACTAGACTTAGTTATTGCATTTGTTCCAAATGGTCCTTCTAGAACTAATGATTTAAGGATTTTATGGGGTAATGGCAAAAACTTTAGTTTGAGCAATTCAACTTCAATTAATATTTCTCCAGACTGGTATTTAATGAATCTAGACTTTGTTGATATTGATAAAGATGGAACCAAGGAAGTTATACCAAGTGGTAATTATAATAACCCTGCAGGTGGAGCTCCAATTTATTTTATATCCTTTTTTAAATCAGAAGACAAGGGGAAAACATATTCCGATAAAACAACACAATACATAGACAATAATACAGCAAACAGATTTTATCACATTAGAGTTCAAGACATTGATAAAAATGGGTTGATTGATATTTTTTCTGGAGAAAAAAGAGATAATATCAGATGGGAGTGGAATGGGTCTAAATTTAGTAGGAAATAATACTTAGAATTAGATTCTACAATTTCTCTATTTTAAACTAAGGTCGAGCCACACAATTCAGTACAAAAGACTACAAAAACGTGCCCAAAAGGGCATAAAAAAACTCCGAAATCGCATGAAATCGGAGTTTTTAGTGCTATCTACTAGCTAGTTTGTGATCCCGCTGGGACTCGAACCCAGGGCCCATACATTAAAAGTGTATTGCTCTACCAACTGAGCTACGGAATCTTCCTTTTTCCCTTTTGAGGAGTGCAAAAATAAGCATAAAATAAAACTATCCAAATATATTGGTACTTTTATTTTCAACATCTTAAAATGATCCTAAGTGGTTCATCTTCAATTTAGAACTACATTTGTGTAAATTCAATCTCATGGCCAATTTCAAGGATAAAATAGTAGTTATTACAGGCGGTTCTGATGGCATTGGAAAAGCCCTTGTTCAACAGTTTTTAACATTGGGAGCAAAAGTGGCTACCTGTGGGCGCAATGCCGATAAATTAGCTCAACTGGTAGCAGAAAACCCAGGCCAGGAGCTGTTTATCATGCAAGTGGATGTAGTCAATCAACAACAGGATGCCGCTTTTATTCAAGCAGTGGTGGACAAATGGGGAGGGATTGATATTTTGATCAATAATGCTGGTATTTCCATGCGCGCATTGGTAAGCGAAGTCTCTATTGAAACCTTGAAAAATGTAATGGATATTAATTTCTGGGGTACGGTGTATACTACCAAGGCAGCTTTACCTGCAATACAAAAAGCAAATGGAGTGATAGTGGGTGTTTCTAGTATCGCAGGATACCGAGGATTACCAGGGCGTAGTGGTTATTCTGCTTCTAAATATGCTCTTAATGGTTGGTTAGAAGCTTTAAGGACAGAATTATATGGTTCAGGTACCCATGTGATGTGGGTTTGTCCTGGATTTACCAGTTCTAATATTCGCAATGCGGCATTGGATAAAGATGCCAAAGCGCAGGGGGAATCTCCAATGGATGAGGGGGCAATGATGAGCTCCGAAGAATGTGCCCATCATATTATCCATTCCATAGCGAAACGCAAGCGTAGCTTGGTTTTGACCTTTACGGGGAAGCGTACTGTTTTCATGAATAAATTTTTCCCTGCATGGGCGGATAAGTTGGCTTACCATTTCTTTTTTAAGAATGGCAAGCTGGTAAAATAAATACACCATTTATTCGTTACTAATAAGATATGCCTGTTATCACTTTAACATCAGATATTGGCCAAGAGGATTTCATTATTGGCGCTGTTAAAGGCCAAATCTTGTCTATTATTCCAGGATGTGCAATTGCAGACATTACCCATCAACTTTCTAGCAAAAACTATTTACAAGGCGCGTACATTTTTAACAATGCAGCCAAGCATTACCCAGGAGGTACCGTGCATATTGTGATGGTTAATTTTTTCCAATATCCACAGGAGCATGTTTTGTTTGCTCATTATAACGGCCATTTATTTGTAGTGCCAGACAATGGATTTTTAACCATGATGTTGGGTTTAAAACCAAAGGATATTGTCAAAATTGATATTAAAGGAGCGCACACTTTTGTTCAAATTACAGAGCGTATTGTAGAATCGGTGGCTTACTTTTTTGCTTCTGGTAATTTGGCAGATGCCGGGGAGCCTGCTACCGAAATTTTAGAAATTTATCCTACCCAGCCTAAGTTTGACGTCAATTGGATGGAGGGGCAAATTATATTTATTGATCAGTTTGAGAATGTAGTGGTGAATATCAGACAGGAGGAATTTGAGGCGCATGCAAAGGGCAGGCCGTTTAAAATTGTGTTTACCCGTAATGAGACCATTGAGGTTTTGAGCCGTAATTATGGGGCTGTTCCTATAGCCGATAAACTGGCTTGGTTCAATTCTGCAGGTTATTTAGAGATTTCGGTACGTGGGGGGAATATGGCGGGGCTATTTGGCTTGAGCAAATACGATGAAAATCAAATGAGTAAGCAGCGCCCGAACGACAATAAGTGGTTTTTCCAGATGGTCCGCGTTTTCTTTGAATAGTCCTTTTTTTGGGGTATTTTTGCACCCTCATTCAATTACTTAAAAAACACACAAAATGGCATACGACGTTATCGTAATAGGTAGTGGTCCTGGGGGTTATCCTGCGGCAATCCGAGCTTCTCAATTAGGCTTAAAAGTAGCAATTGTAGAAAAGGAAAGTTTAGGTGGAGTTTGTTTAAACTGGGGATGTATCCCAACGAAGGCTTTATTAAAAAGTGCTCAGGTGTATGAGTACTTAAAACATAGCGCAGATTATGGCGTAACTGCAACAGGAGTTGCACATGATTTTGGAAAAGTAATTTCTAGAAGCCGTGGCGTTGCAGATAAAATGAGCAAGGGCGTTCAATTCTTGATGAAGAAAAATAAGATTGACGTTGTGATGGGTTATGGTAAAGTTTTATCTAGAGGTAAGGTGGAAGTTAAAGGCGCTGATGGTTCAACACAAGTGTTGGATACTAAATATATTGCCATTGCAACGGGTGGTCGTTCTAGAGAATTACCCAACCTGCCACAGGATGGTAAAAAAGTATTGGGTTACCGTGAAGCCATGGTGATGCCAACGCAACCAAAAAGTATGATCATTGTAGGAAGTGGCGCGATAGGTGTGGAGTTCGCTTATGTATACAATAGCATGGGAACCAAAGTAACCATTGTTGAATTTTTACCAAGAATTGTACCGGTAGAAGATGAAGATATTTCTAAGGAATTAGAAAAGCAATACAAAAAACAAGGTATTGATATCATGACCAATGCATCGGTTGAATCTGTGGATACAACAGGTGCGGGTGTGAAAGCAAAAGTGAAATTACAAGACGGTTCTTATGTTACCTTAGAAGCGGATGTATTATTAAGTGCGGTGGGTGTGGTTGCAAACATCGAAAACTTAGGATTAGAATCTAACGGTATCAAAACAGATAAAGGCAGAATTATTGTAGATAAATACCAACAAACAAGTATTGCGGGTATCTATGCATTAGGGGATTGTTCTCCTGGTCAAGCTTTAGCACACGTAGCGGCTAAGGAAGGGATCAATGCTGCAGAGCATATGGCTTATTTAGAAAAGAAAAATGCACATTTACCAGAAGGCATTGACTATAACAATATTCCAGGTTGTACTTACTGTACTCCTGAAATTTCAAGTGTAGGATATACCGAGAAAGCAGCTAAGGAAGCTGGTTATGAAATTAAAGTAGGTAAGTTTCCATTTGTTGCAAGTGGTAAAGCATCTGCTGCGGGTGCAACAGAAGGTTTTGTAAAAGTAATCTTTGATGCTAAATACGGCGAGTTCTTAGGATGTCATATGATTGGAATGAATGTAACAGAGATGATTGCTGAAGCAGTAGTAGCGCGTAAGTTAGAAACGACTGCACATGAAATCTTAAACGCAATTCATCCGCATCCAACCATGAGTGAAGGCTTAAAAGAAGCGGTTGCTGCTGCTTATGGCGAAGCAATTGATATCTAACTAGTTTAGGAATATATTAAATGGCTCGTGATTCAAATTATTTTGAGTGCGGGCCATTTTTGATAAAATGTAGTATTGGTATTTACGAAGTGAATGTGTAAAGAAGGGCATGATTTATTTAAAGATTGATTAAAGTAGGAACAGATTATAATGAAGTACGAAAAAGAAATTAACCGACGCAAAACCTTTGCGATTATCTCTCACCCGGATGCTGGTAAAACTACCTTAACGGAGAAGTTATTGTTATTTGGTGGTGCCATTCAAACGGCGGGTGCGGTAAAAAGCAATAAGATCAAGAAGCATGCGACTTCGGATTTTATGGAGATAGAGCGTCAAAGAGGAATCTCGGTGGCTACATCGGTAATGTCTTTTGAGTACAAGGGCAATTTGATTAATTTATTGGATACACCAGGGCACAAGGACTTTGCGGAGGATACCTACCGTACCCTTACAGCAGTGGACAGTGTTATATTGGTGATTGATAGTGTCAACGGGGTAGAGCCGCAAACACGTCGTTTAATGGAAGTGTGTAGTATGCGTGCCACGCCCGTAATTGTGTTCATTAATAAAATGGACCGAGATGGTAAAAATAGATTTGATTTATTAGAAGAGATTGAAGCAGAATTAAAAATATCATTACACCCTATGACCTGGCCTATTAATAGTGGTAAGGAATTTAAAGGGGTTTATAATTTGCATGATAAAAGTTTGCGTTTATTTACGGCAAGTACCAAGGCCGATGATGAGGATGTAGTGGCGATTGAGGATTTGTCAAGCGCAGTGTTGCAACAAAAAGTGGGGGATCGAGATGCCGATTTATTAAGAGAAGATGTGGAGTTAATTGATGGCGTTTATGGCGCCTTACATCCTGCTGATTATTTGGAAGGTAAAATTGCCCCTGTGTTTTTTGGATCGGCGGTGAATAACTTTGGGGTCCAAGAAATGTTGGACACGTTTATTCAAATTGCACCCACACCACGAGACAGAGAAACCAGTGTGCGAAAAGTACAAGCAGGTGAAGATAAGTTCAGTGGATTTATATTTAAGATTCATGCCAATTTAGATCCTAAGCACCGTGACCGTATTGCCTTTATGCGTGTATGTAGTGGTAAGTTCGAAAGAAATAAATATTACAAACATGTACGTTTAGAAAAGGACGTGCGTTTTACGAATCCCTATACTTTCTTGGCACGCAGTAAAGATATTGTAGACGATGCCTATCCTGGAGATGTAGTGGGCTTATTTGATACCGGCAACTTTAAAATTGGAGATACCTTAACCGAAGGAGAAAAATTCTATTTTACAGGTATTCCAACCTTCTCTCCAGAAATCTTTAAGGAATTGGTGAATAAGGATCCAATGAAAACAAAGCAATTGGAAAAAGGGATTCAACAGTTAACGGACGAAGGGGTTGCGCAGTTGTTTACTCAGTTTGGTGGCAATAAAAAAATTATTGGTTGCGTGGGTGATTTACAATTTGAGGTAATTCAATATCGTTTATTACAAGAATATGGTGCAGCTTGTGAATTTAGAACCCTGCCTTTTTACAAGGCCTGTTGGTTAACATCCACTGACAAAAACAAGTTGAATGATTTCTTAAGATTCAAACAACAAAATGCAGCGGAGGATAAAGATGGTTCACCAGTGTATTTAGCACAAAGTGAATGGTTCTTGAATACAGAAATTACCAACAATCCTGAAATTACTTTCCACTTTACCAATGAGGTAAACAAATAATAGGAGCTAAGACGTTTAATAAAATAATATGAAATCAAAATCTTTAAAGCAGAACAAAGTAAATATCATTACGTTAGGTTGTAGCAAAAACCTAGTAGATAGTGAAATGTTAAGTGGTCAATTGGCTGCTAATGATATTGATGTGGTGCATGAGAACAAGAAATTAGATCATAATATTGTAGTGGTGAATACCTGTGGATTTATTGACAAAGCAAAAGAGGAGAGTGTCAATACCATTTTGGATCAGGTAGCTTTAAAGCAAAAAGGAAAATTAGATAAAGTATATGTTACAGGCTGTTTGAGTGAAAGATACCGTGGGGACTTGGCTGCTGAAATACCAGAAGTGGACGCATGGTTTGGAACTATGGAACTTCCGTTGATGCTAAACCAGTTAAACGCCGATTATAAAGCAGAATTGTTAGGAGAGCGTTTATTAAGTACCCCACAACACTATGCCTATTTAAAAATTAGTGAGGGTTGTAATCGCACCTGTGCTTTTTGTGCCATTCCTTTAATGCGTGGACAACACGTAAGTAAAACCATTGAACAATTGGTGGAGGAAGCAAAAGGCTTGGTAAAGAAAGGGGTAAAGGAAGTGATGTTGATTGCACAGGAATTAACTTATTACGGATTAGATATTTACAAAGAAAGAACACTTCCTAAACTATTAAATGCGTTAGCAGATGTTGAAGGTATTGAGTGGATCCGTTTACACTATGCCTATCCAAGTAAATTTCCATTGGAAGTATTAGATACCATGCGTGAGCGTGACAATATTTGCAAATACATTGATATTCCTTTGCAGCATGCGAGCAATAATATGCTTAAAGCCATGCGCCGTAATATTACCCGCGAGGAAATGACCGAGCTAATTATGGAAATTAGAAAACGTGTGCCGGGGATTGCCATTCGAACTACTTTAATTACGGGATTCCCTGGAGAAACCTTGGAAGACGTTGAAGAACTAAAAGAATTCTTACAATTACATAAATTTGACCGCGTGGGCATCTTTACCTATAGTCATGAGGAAAATACAAGTGCGTATGATTTAGTGGACGATGTACCTGCCGAAGAAAAGCAACGCCGTGCGGAAGAAATCATGGAAGTGCAGCAAGAAATTAGTTTGTCTATTAATCAAGCTAAAGAAGGTAAAATTGTAAAAGTAATTATTGATAAGAAAGAAGCAGGACGTTGGCTAGGACGTACCGAATTTGATAGCGTAGAAGTAGACAACGAAGTAGTGATTAATACTACTAAACGTTTAAAATCAGGGGATATGGTGATGGTTAAAATCACTAAGGCCTATGACTACGACTTAGAGGGAGAATTGGTATAAAGGATCAAGTCATTAGTAGTTGATCCTACTCTACAATATACAATTTAGCACTTGGGTCGGCGGGCTTCTTAGAAAAGTAGTACACCGCAATGCTGCTCACTACAAAATAGCCAATCAAAACAGGAGCAATGATTGGTGAAATGCCATTGGAGCCGAACCACTCTCCACTTTGTGTGATCATGGAAATGCAAACTATATTTTTCACTGCTTCTAATATCCATGCATATTTGGAGCGGTCCATAAATTCAGTAAGGGCGTAAACTTGAATAAAGATAAATCCGCCGTATATAAATAAGTTCGCAATTCCTAGTTCTTTAATCATGGCTACATTTGCGAATAAATAGCTCACAAAAAGCAACATGCAAATTAATTGTGCCCATAAATAGGCCTGCATTCCTTTACTAGCAGGGGTATCATATTTTTCAAAATGGTACACGTCTTTTATTTTTTCAACCGGATATTTTTCAATCACATCTGCTGGTCTCCATCCCAATGGCATAAACCAAATACGGAATTTGTCTTTCCAATTATTGGTATGCCATGCATCTTTAATCAGCAACCACATATGCATGAAATTAATTTTAATGGGGTTCCAGGTACGTACTGGACGGGTTACGCCATATACCGCAGGGATGGTAGCTACTTCTTCCTGGAAGGTTCCAAACATTCTATCCCAGAAAATAAAAATCTGACCATAATTTTTATCTAAGTATTCAGGATTAATAGCATGGTGTACTCTATGATGGGAAGGTGTTACAATTATATATTCCAACCAGCCCATTCTATTAATATGTCTGGTATGGTACCAAAATTGTGCGAATAAATGCAAGGGAGCAACCACCGCAATCACTTGAGCAGGTACGCCTAAAATAGCTGCTGGAATTAATAGCACTGCATATATTTTTATGAACACAGAAATACTCTGTCTTAAAGCACATGCCAGATTGTATTCCTCACTGCTATGATGCACAACATGGTTGTTCCAGAAAAAATTAACACTATGTGCTAAGCGGTGTACCCAATAACCGGCAAAATCTAGGGCTAAAAATGCAATTACATACAAAAGCCAACTAGATTGAATATGGGTAATGGCCAAATGCTCCACTAACCAACTATAACTGATAATGGCAACACTTAATCCCAATACATCCTTAGTAGAATTGGTCACCCCAGAGCTTAAGCTAGATACCATGTCTAGGGTACGTACCGTATCAAAGCCTTTTCTCCATCCATACCATTTTTCAAATAGCACTAATAGTAGAAATAGAGGCATCGCAATAATGAGAATTTTACCGTAGGTTTCCATAGTTCAGGTTTTAGTCAAGCAAAAAGCTTTCTGCTACCAAATGTATCATTTTTATCTTAATTTGCAGCCTAATCGCAGGAGGCCTCCTTTATGAAATTTAACGCAACACAAATACCTTATCAAGCAACGGGACTCTTTTCCCAATTGGTAAGAGATTATGTGGATGCCAAAGGAACTGCCCATGAATTTGTAGCCTATGCACCCAGTTTTGAAGGGGTTCAAAAAGCCATCGCTGCAAGAAAAGGGTTTAAGATCAACAGATCCTTATTGGTAGAAGTATTAAATGCACAATATGCGCCTTTAGATTCCATTGCTGCAGTCAATCAGAACCTAGCGTTATTGTCACAGGAAAATACTTTTGTAATTACCACGGCCCATCAGCCTAATATATTTACGGGCCCTTTATACTTTTTTTATAAAATTATTCATGCCATTCAAATGGCTGTTGATTTAAAAAAACAGTTCCCAGAGAATAATTATGTGCCTGTTTATTATATGGGTTCAGAGGATGCCGATATCAATGAAGTGGGCAGTTTTAATTTAGGAGGGGATCCATTACAATGGCAAACCAAACAAACAGGAGCTATTGGCAGAATGAAAGTGGACGATGCTTTATTGGGCCTATTAAAAAATATAGAAGGTTATTGGTCTGTTAAGTCAGAGGGTAAGGAAGCCATGGAGGTTTTACATAAAGCCTATCAAAAAGGAGCCACTATTAATGAAGCCACCCTTAATTTGGTACATCATTATTTTGGACAATATGGTTTGGTAGTGATCCAGCCAGATGATGCAAAATTAAAATCTTGTTTTGTTTCGGTGATGGAAAAGGAGTTAACTACGCAGTTTTCTCATGCAGCATTACAACCTACACTTTCAAAACTACGTTCTCAATATCATGTACAAACGGAAGGACGTGCATTGAACTTGTTTTATTTAAAAGACCATATCCGCGCTCGTATTGAATTGAATAATGGGGTGTATACTATTGTAGATACAGAGCTTACATTTAATAAGGAAGAAATCATTGCAGAGTTGCATGCGCACCCAGAAAGGTTTAGTCCAAATGTAATTTTAAGAGGCTTGTACCAAGAAACTATTTTACCCGGCATTGTATTTATTGGAGGAGGAGGAGAGTTAGCCTATTGGATGGAATTAAAAGAAGTATTTAATGCTGCAGGGGTACATTATCCTGTATTGCAATTAAGAAACTCCTTTTTATTCATTAAAGAAAAAATAGCCAAACAATGGTCAGCATTAGGATTTACATTATCAGACTTGTTTACGCCAACGAATATATTAGAAGTAGCTTATACAAAAGCAAACGCAAAGCATAATCTTTCTTTACAAAGTTCCATTCAACAAATGGAGCAATTGTATGCTTCAATAAAGGAACAGGCCATTCAAATAGACGCCACATTAGGGGATCATACGATGAATTTGTCGGTTCAGTCCATAAAGAAATTGGTAGACTTGGAGAAGAAAATATTGAAAGCGGAGAAAAAGAAACAAGCTATTGCATTAGAGCGCATTCAACATATAAAAGCGGAATTGTTTCCAAGTAATTCTTTACAAGAAAGAGTGGATAATTTTGCAGAATGGGTAGGGGATTATGGATGGGCTTGGGTAGAAGCTGTTTTACAACATTCCAATACGATGGAAAAAAGCTTTACCATCCTGACTGCCGAAAAGTAATGGATTTTATTTATCAAACTCGTTATTGAACTGACCCTTAAGTTTGTCCACTTTCTCCAACACTTCGTTGTTCATGGTCACTTTGTACACTTCCATCGCATTGCCAATAGTAGCGTCTGCAGACCCTATAATCTGAGCTGCCAATAATCCCGCATTTTTTGCAGCATTTAAAGCAACTGTTGCAACTGGAACCCCGTTAGGCATTTGTAAAATAGATAGGATGGAATCCCAACCATCTACAGAATTACTTGATTTAATCGGAACTCCAATAACTGGTAAACTTGTGATGGCAGCAACCATGCCTGGCAAATGGGCTGCGCCGCCTGCCCCTGCAATAATTACTTTTAATCCTCTTTGACGCGCTGTTTTTGCATATTCCATCATACGTTCTGGAGTACGATGTGCCGATACCACTGTTAATTCAAAAGGTATATTAAAGGTATTTAAAGTGTCTGCAGCTGCCTGCATTACATTTAAATCACTATCACTTCCCATGATTATACCTACGATTGCTGGATTGGCCATGTCAAAAAGTTAATGGTTATGGTACAAAGGTAATTAATCTCCTTTAATTTTCGGCTTATAAGCTGTAAAGCCTATTGAGCAGCTATTAAGAACCCTTCAACGGCAGTAAGGATAGGGGTTGCCTTATATTCCGTAAACTTGATTCGATAGTATTTTATGTTTTGGGTAGGAAACTGAATAATTCGTTTGTGTCCAATGGTAGTCCCTTTGGTTATCTCATTGAACTTTTTTAAATCGTTGCCGCCAGAAATTTCAAATTTTACTACCCTTTGACCAAGGCTTATCTGCTCTTTCAATAAAAGCGTATTTAGAGGCACTGCTTTTTGCAAATGTACTTCTACACTATTTTTGGTTCGAAAGTATGTTGCATTTGCAAATACATTGTTTGCAAAAGACTGGTCTCTTATTTTTTTGAATTGCATGAGTGCGGTAGAATCTAGTGGGTCGATTCTTCCTACTCTGTTAGGTGGGACATTCAATAATAAATTACCCCCACGTCCAACGGATTTTAAATACAAGTCAAATAGGGTAGCGCCCGACTTTACAGTGGGGTCTTCCTCTTTGTGATAAAACCAACCTTTTCTAATTGATACGTCGGCTTCTGCGCCAATCCAATTCTTGCCATTGTAATTGCCTCTATTTAAAGTGTCGTTTGCTGGAGCACCTTCTCCTCGTTTAAATCCAGCGGTATCTAATAAATTCCAATTGGTTTCATTAATGATGCCATTTTCATTGCCAATCCATCTAACATGTGGACCAATATCGCTGAATATAACCAACTGGGGTTGATAGGCCAATGCGCTATCCTTAAAGCGGTTAAAATCGTAAACTTGTTTCTTCCCATTGGGGCCTTCTCCATTGGCACCATCCCACCATAGTTCAAAGAATTTTCCATATCCGGTTAACAATTCTTTCATGGTGTTGATATAGATCTCGTTGTATTTAGGAGTTCCATAGTCAGGGTGGTTTCTATCCCAAGGAGAAATATACACACCCATTTCAATGCCTTCTTTTTTGCAAGCCTCCGACAACAACTTAATCACATCTCCTTTTCCATTCATCCACTTACTTTCTCTCACCGTATGCTTACTATATTTACTAGGCCACAAACAAAATCCATCATGGTGTTTGGCGGTAATAATAATTCCTTTTGCACCAGCCGCTTTAGCTGTTTTGGCCCATTGGTTACAATCTATTGCTGTTGGATTAAATACGTTAGGATCCTCGCTGCCATGTCCCCATTCCAAATCTGTAAAAGTGTTAGGGCCAAAATGCATGAATAAATAAAACTCTTTATCATGCCATGCTAATTGTTCCTTGCTTGGAGTAGGGCCATAACTATTTTGTGCACATGCAGACAAACTTAGCATGCAGAAAAATAAAATAAAATAGAACCCTTTATTTTGTTGCATCATAGTTGGTTTAATTTTAAACATGCAATGCGCGTTTGTATAATTGTACGGTATTCTCTAATCCTAAGTACAAGGCATCGGAAATTAAAGCATGTCCAATACTCACTTCGTCTATATAAGGGATGGCTTTAACTAAATAAGCTAAATTAAATCTATCCAAATCATGTCCAGCATTAATGCCAAGTCCCAGATCTTTTGCCACCGCTGCGGCTTTTACATAGGGAGCGACCGCTTCTTCTTTATGGCCCGCTGCAAATGTGCGTGCATAGGCTTCGGTATACAATTCAATACGATCTGTTCCGGTGGTTGCTGCAGCGCGCACCATTGTTTCTATGGGGTCTACAAAAATGGAAACACGTATACCTGTATTTTTAAATCTTGCAATGATTTCTTTTAAATAAGCTTGTTCTTTTATAGTATCCCAACCGTGATCGCTAGTAAGTTGGTTTAAAGCATCAGGTACCAAGGTTACTTGATGTGGTTTGGTGGCCAAAACTAAGGCTACAAATTTTTCTTCCTTTGGATTGCCCTCTATGTTGAACTCAGTAGTCACTATTTGGCTTAAATCATAAACATCTTGATAACGAATATGACGTTCGTCCGGTCTAGGATGCACTGTGATGCCTTCTGCTCCAAAACGTTCACAGTCTTTGGCTACCTGAATTAAATTGGGATTGTCTCCGCCACGACTATTTCTTAGGGTGGCAATCTTATTTATGTTTACACTTAAACGAGTCATGAGCGAATTTAAGTTATTTTTGCATCTCAAATAGTATCGCATGGCATATTCTAGTTTAGAAGCTTGTTTATTGGATTTGGAACGCAATGGACAACTTTTACGTATCAAGGAGGAAGTAGACCCCCATTTAGAAATGGCTGCGATACATTTGCGCATTTTTGAACAGAAAGGCCCTGCTATTTTATTTGAAAAAGTAAAGGGTTCCAAGTTTCGCGCCGCGTCAAATATTTTTGGCACACTTGAACGCAGTGAATTTATTTTTAGAGATACCTTACCAAAAGTGAAGCAGTTAATTGATATTAAAATTGATCCGACTGCTGCCATTAAAAACCCTTTTAAAACTTTATCAGCGCTGCCTGCTGCAGTGAATGCATTGCCAAATGGGTTGCCATTCACTAAGCCCGTTTTGTTTGAAGAAATACAAATAAGTGATTTGCCTTTGATTCAGCATTGGCCGATGGATGGAGGAGCTTTTGTAACGCTGCCACAAGTGTATACCGAAGACGCAGATAAGCCAGGCATTGGCAATGCTAATTTAGGCATGTATCGTATTCAATTAAATGGAAATGAATACGAGTTGAATAAGGAAATAGGGTTGCATTATCAATTGCATCGTGGTATTGGTGTACATCAAACCAAAGCGAATAATAAAGGAATGCCTTTAAAAGTGAGTGTATTTGTGGGAGGTCCCCCTGCACACAGTGTGGCAGCGGTAATGCCGCTCCCAGAAGGAATGAGTGAAATGAATTTTGCGGGTGTTTTAGCAGGGAAAAGATTTAACTATACTTATGTAGATGGCTATTGTGTAAGTACCGATGCCGATTTTGTAATTATAGGAGAAGTTTATCCTGGACAAAATAAACCGGAAGGCCCTTTTGGAGATCATTTAGGGTATTATAGTTTGCAGCATGATTTTCCACTCATGAAAGTGCATAAAGTATTTGCACGCAAAAATGCGATTTGGGCATTCACGGTAGTAGGAAGACCTCCTCAAGAGGATACTAGCTTTGGTCAATTAATTCATGCCATTACTGGGTCTGCCATTTCCAATGAAATTCCAGGATTAAAAGAAGTACATGCGGTAGATGCGGCTGGCGTACACCCCTTGTTACTTGCTATAGGAAGTGAACGATACACCCCTTATTTACAAAACAAACGACCTGCCGAAATTTTAACCATTGCTAATCACATTTTAGGAACAGGTCAATTGAGTTTAGCTAAGTTTTTATGGATTACTGCAGAAGATACTAAGTCCGCCGCTGCCTCCACAAAAAAGCTAGATACCCATAATGAAGCGGACTTCTTTCAATACATTTTAGAGCGCATTGACTTTAGCAAAGACCTGCATTTTTATACCAATACCACCATTGATACTTTGGACTACTCTGGTGAAAATTTAAACAGTGGTTCCAAATTGGTGCTAGCTGCCTACGGGGATCCAATTAGGAAATTAACAACCCAAATTCCAGATGCCATTCAAAATTTAAATGCAGATGCGCATTTAATTATGCCTGGTGTGATTGCATTAAATGCACATAAAATAAATACCCATTTATTGCAAACGATGTTAAATGGGTTGGGTACGGAACTATTGGAAACTTTAGGTGTAGCCATGCTCGTATTAACAGAAGATGCTGCTTGGATGGCCAGTGATATGCAAAACTTTTTATGGGCAGCATTTACGCGCGCCAATCCTTCTCATGATATAGATGGGGTAGATGCCTTTGTAAGTAATAAACATTGGGGATGCAAGGGTCCATTGATAATTGATGCGACTATTAAAAAGCACCATGCACCACCCGTAGTAAAAGATGCAGTAGTGGAAAAAAGAGTAGATGCAATTTTAGCAAAATATGGCTATTAATTTAGCACTCCACCCAGGTGTGATCTGCTAATAATTTTACGGTTGCAATAAATTGTGCAAAGGGTCCAGCACCACCCCCCCATTCGGAAGGAGCTACAAGGGACAATACATGGGATCCATCTGTTTTTTCATACACATGGTATACCTGTCCAATTTGAGGCTTAAAAGTAATTTTAGCTTCGTAAATCATTAAGCTCAATTCTTTTCTTTTTCTTATTTCTTGTGCCTGTCTAGCGAGTAATTCAATCTGCTCCTTAATTTGATTTAACTGCATATTGGTTTGGTCTTCCATCGCAGATAAAGCTTTGTGTTTGATGACCCCTTCTTTAGTAGGTCTAATAGCAACGCTCCCCGCAGAAGACGCATAAGGAAGTACGCTTAATTGTTTATGGTAAACTTCTGTATTTTTAAAAGCGCTACCATCTTCTTTATTTCCAAAATGGGTTACTTTCAAAAATCCATTCGCTAAAATTTCATGCACTACTTTTAAGACAAGTTGCTCCGCCTTGAAAAAAGATACCGTCAAGCAGGAGGCATTGTTGATTTCAGCTGCAACAACATCTGCCAATTCCTTGTTTTCAAATTCTTGTAAGGCACCATTCGGATTGACCTGGTATTGCGCATAATACGCCTCATTTTCCAAACTCACCCAATTATGGCTAAAGCTTAGATGATGACCTGCATGCGCCGTTTCAATTTTGTAATTGCCGGATTTCGGAACCATTTGGTATTCAAATTCACTCTTCTCAGGGAAGAGTTGCCAGCTAGCTAGAAAATTGTATGCTTGAACCATAACGGTATAACAAGGATTGAGCGAAAAGGTTGTCTAAATTAGTTGATAGGTACAAAATCTGGCCTGCTTAAAAGGCTGGAATTGTATTTGAACCTCAGGTTGGTCGTAATGGATAAATTCCAAGGACTTTGCTGCAAATGGGTACGTGGGAAATAGAAACCCTTTAATTCAATGGTGCCAAATATCAAACTTTCATTTCTGATTCTAGATCCTCCGCCAATCGCAGAGTAGACCTCCCCTCTAGTAATGGGTGCGTCTACGGATCTGATATAGGTTAAGTTGGCAAAAACAAAGGGGGATTGTTTAAACCCAAAAAAGGACCTGGCATTATATAAAATAGATTCCCAGTTAGCACTTATTCTGGTGCCTCCGTTTATTCTTTCGCTTGAAAGTTCTGGGATGCCGTAAATGCTATTAATAAGCAATGCGTCATTGAATTTATTTTTCAAGGTTTGCGCAACGCTTACATTCAGAATATTACGATATTTATATCCACTGGTTAAATAATGAAGCTTGTAAATTATTTCCCAACTTGCAATCATTTTAAAGTCAATAATTTGTCCTTCATTATAACTCGTTCCTGCGCTCAATAAAAAGTGTTTGTATCTGTCATTACGCTGCATGGTAAAGGATTCATATTGACCACCAATATAAGGAAGAGTGTACTGCTCTTTTTTATATTTACCCATGGTGAGGGTAATGGAAGATCCAGATGGTAAATCCTCATTTCTGCCAAATCCATATAAATACTGCGTTCTAATAATTTTTTGTCTAAAAATGGTATAAGATCCCAAGAAGGCAGCTATATTATAAAAATTTCGGTCGTACAAGTTATTGAAATTGTCTGGGCGGCTATTGAAATTATTATTCAAGTATCTAAATTGAACAAAATGCCTATAGGCGTCGGCATTAAATTTCCAGGTATTATTGGTTAATTGATAACCAATCCAACTGTCCCAATGGTTCATTTTGTATTTTAAGTTGGCATTGTATAAAGAGTCGCTCCATTGGTCAGGAAAAACGTTGTTGTTTTTGGAGTAAGACCATTCAAAGCCGCCGGTCCATTTACTTAATGGATTTAGTAATGGCCTAGTCCCATTAATATAGATGCTAGTAGAAGAGCTGGCCCCATTGGCATAATTGTTCCCAAGCGTATTCGCTCCCATATTCACATCTATAAAGGAGGCTAAGATATTTCTGGCACTATAATTAAATCCTACCCCGTTTTTTGTTTTTCTATCTATATCAAAGTTTTGATACACCGTAAAAGCGTTTCCTTCATTTTTTATATTTTCTACGGTCACACTTGCGTCATACGCATTGGCATTCTTAAGTTGCAGACTTGCTCCAAAAGGGAAAATGTCTTTTGTAATTACATATACGTCCACAAAATTCGTATCCATTTTTAAGGGTATGGCGATAATTCTTGCATCTTGAATGTAGGCAAGGTCTCTTAGCCATTTTTCGTTATAGGCAATTACTAATGGATTTAAGTATTCATTTTCATAGAAGAATAAATTCTTGCGTATCGTTTCCTCTTTGGTATGATTATGAAATTTATTGGCAAAATTGGTCAACAAATTGGAATAGTTGGACGAATCCGAAAAGCCATAATTGCTAAATTTTTTATGTTCAATGTAAATATGGTTAATTTTTTTACCGCCTTGACGTTCTATACTCTTCATTGATTTTTCGATAATGATGCTTGTAGAGTCAACCAGCGAGTTGGGTGTGCCCTTAAAAAGACGAACAAATCCACCAAAAAGAGAGCGATCTTTTGAATTAACTATATTCTTTTGATATCCCTTTGTTTGGCTAAAAGCATTGTGGAGGGAAAGAAGTAATAAAAGGAATAAAAGCGTTTTTTTAAGCATTGTGCTTGGGGACTTTTCTTTTGGGTAAGTCACAAATTTACACAATTATTTTCATCTAAGAATTGTTCAAATGTTAAATCAACATAGGCCTTACGAGAAGGCCTATGTTGATTTAGATGCAAAAATTATTATATACTTTATAATACTTTTAAAGCCCTTTGTTTTAAGGATTCAATTGGGATGGTTAGCGTTTTTCCTAAAGGTTTTCCATCTCTATAACTAATGACCCTTAAAATAGTTACATCTTCTGGTAGCACGATGGGTGTTGTGTATTTGTTACTAAAGTTGTCGGGCATGGAATCATCAATAGAATAGTAGATATCCAAGCCTTCTATTTCGCCCTCCATTAGCACAATCAATTCACCTTTGGTATTTAATTGAGTGGTTACTATTGGATCAAACATGCTTTTGGCATACTTCACATTGGCCGCTTCTAATTTATCAAATTGGGCTTCTACTTTTTTGGTGAAACTATTCCAGTTTTTCCTTTCTTTTGGTGACCAGCTAGTTTCTGCAATGGCTAGTGCTCTAGGCCAAGTCATGTATTGAACATTGCGCAAGGTTTGTAATTGTTCAGTCCATTGGTTGCCTTGATTACCTAAAATTAAATTTGGGTCGACTCCTTCTGGCACTGGATCAAAACTGTATGTTTTTTTCATTCTTAATCCTGCGTATACTTTTCCTTCTGCAGTCATTTCGCCCTGGTAGTAGTCCAAATAATTGTAACTGGTAGGGGACATGACTACTTTGTGTCCTCTTTTAGCAGCTTCAATTCCGCCCGTAACTCCTCTCCAGCTCATTACTGCCGCATTGCCACTTAGTCCACCTTCCAAAATTTCATCCCAGCCCATCATTTTCTTTCCTTTCTCATTGATTATTTTTTGAACGCGTTTCACAAAATAACTTTGTACTTCATTCATATTTTTCAATCCTTCTTTTTTCATTAAGGCTTGTACATTCGATGATTTCTCCCAGTTGTTTTTTGCATTTTCGTCTCCACCCATATGGATGTATTCAAAAGGAAATAGGGGAGCAATTTCGCCGAAAATTTTATCTAAATAGTCGTATACCTTTTCATTTGAGGGGTCCAAGGAATTATCAATTTTTGCGGTTACATGCCCATTGAGTCCTTCCCAATCCATAAATTCTTCTCCTACATTTACTTGGTAGGGATAATTAGGGGTAGTGCTTAATTGAGGATAAGCTGCGATCATGGCCATACTATGCCCTGGCACATCTATTTCTGGAATCACTTCTACAAATTTTGCTTTTGCATAAGCTACCACTTCTTTGATATCTTCTTGGGTATAAAATCCTCCGTAGGTTTTAGGTTCACTTACTAAAGGAGTTGTGGTATTCATCCATTTGCCCTTACGCTCCGCTCTCCATGCGCCTATTTCGGTTAATCTGGGTAGTGACTTTATTTCAATTCTCCATCCTTGATCATCGGTTAAATGCCAATGAAAGCGATTGTATTTGTAACGCGCCATGTCGTCAATAAAAACTTTCACCTCTTCTTTTGAAAAGAAATGCCTGCTCACATCCAACATCATTCCTCTCCATTCAAAACGTGGCTTGTCAATAATGGTTACATAGGGTATTTGCCAGTTGGCATTTGCTTGTCTTGATTTAGCATAAATAGCCGATGGCATCAATTGTTGCAGGGTTTGCCATCCGTAAAATAAGCCTGCATTGCTATTGGCTTGAATAGCAATGCCATTCCCATTCACATTTAATTGATATCCTTCCGTTCCTAAAGTTGCGTCCTTGATAATGCTCAATATAATAGTTGCATTGCGTTTACTCCATTCCACTTTATTGCCTGTAACCAGTTTTAACTGAGCAGCCATTTGGTTGGCAACCTCAGCAGCATCCGTTGGGGCATGGATGACAATAGCACTAGGTAATTGATAAACTCCTACTCCTTTTGTTACTTGAAAAGGCTCTGGAATAATGTGCAGACTTTGTGCATTTATTTGCACTGCAGAAAAAATAGCAATCAACCCTGCTAGGCAGTATACTGGTTTCATATAGAATCGTTTTTCTTAGTTATCCTTTGTTAAATAGTCCTTTTAAAGATACAAAAATAAAAAGCCCGACCTCCAAATTGGGGACGGGCTTTTTGTATTTTGAACGAATTAGATTGTTCTTGTAGACTAGTATCTGTACATGTCAGACTTGAACGGTCCATTTTGTGGAATTCCCAAGTAAGCAGCTTGCTCAGCTGTTAATTCGTCTAATTCAGCACCTACTTTTGCAAGGTGTAAACGTGCTACCTTCTCATCCAAATGCTTAGGCAATACATACACTTTGTTTTCATAGTTTTTATGGTTGTTCCATAATTCAATTTGTGCTAATGTTTGGTTAGAGAAAGAGTTACTCATCACAAAGGATGGGTGACCCGTTGCACAACCTAAGTTTACTAAACGACCTTCCGCTAAAATGATAACATCTTTTCCATCAATATTGTATAAATCAACCTGAGGCTTAATGGTATCTTTTGTATGACCGTAGTTTTTATTTAACCAAGCCATATCAATTTCGATATCAAAGTGACCAATATTACAAACAATCGCCTTATCCTTCATTACTCTGAAATGCTTTTCGTTGATCAAATCGCGACAACCAGAAGCAGTTACAATAATGTCCGCTTCTTGAACAGCGTTAATCATTTTCTTTACTTCATATCCATCCATTGCAGCCTGTAAAGCACAAATTGGATCAATCTCTGTAACAATTACACGACAACCTGCGCCACGTAAAGAAGCAGCTGAACCTTTACCTACGTCACCGTAAGAACCCACTACAGCAACTTTACCAGCCATCATCACATCGGTAGCACGACGAATCGCATCAACCAATGATTCTTGACAACCATATTTGTTATCGAATTTAGATTTTGTAACGGAGTCGTTTACATTGATTGCAGGCATTGGTAAAGTACCTTTTGCCATGCGCTCATATAAACGGTGTACACCTGTTGTTGTTTCTTCAGATAAACCTTTAATGCCAGCAACAAATTGAGGGTATTGATCCAACACCATGTTTGTTAAATCACCACCATCATCTAAAATCATATTCAAAGGACGGTCTTCACCACCAAAGAATAAAGTTTGTTCAATACACCAATCCCCTTCCTCAACGCTTTGGCCTTTCCAAGCAAAAACGCCAATACCTGCAGCAGCAATGGCAGCAGCAGCTTGATCCTGTGTAGAGAAAATATTACAAGAGCTCCACTTCACTTCTGCACCCAATGCAGTTAAAGTTTCAATTAACACAGCAGTTTGAATGGTCATGTGTAAACAACCTGCAATACGTGCTCCTTTTAAGGGTTGACTTGGTCCGTATTCTGCACGGATAGACATTAAACCTGGCATTTCTGCTTCAGCTAAACGAATTTCTTTACGACCCCATTCTGCTAGGGAAATATCTGCTACCTTATACGGTAAGCTAAAATCGATGTTTTGTAAGCCCATAATAGTATTTATTTAAGGCACAAAGGTATATTGGTAGTAGATAATAATAAAATATATCTAAAAAATA
>JACCDI010825623.1_pt1 | contig 21142 bp, 23 predicted proteins | sample 7442791 | NCBI WGS metagenome assembly JACCDI01 (sample SAMN15323434, study PRJNA562643) | freshwater metagenome | isolation source: river surface water | place: USA:Blue River Watershed | collected 2017-08-15
ACGACAATTATCATTGACACACACCAATATGATTATAGGCGTTCCATCTTCCAATAAAAAACAAATATTATAAACAGATGAAACACCCACGACAATTATCATTGACACACACCAATATGATTATAGGCGTTCCATCTTCCAATAAAGAACAAATATTATGAACAGATGAAAATTAACAAAATTTCAAATATTTTTTGAAAAATATTCACTAAATTTACTTCAATAAAAAAAGAGAAAAACCTTTAAATAAACTTATTATGGCAAAGAGTCATGACGCTAAGAAAAATGTAAAAAAAGAACCTCTTAAGACCGCCAAGGAAAAGAAAGAGGAAAAAAGAGAAAAGAAAAACAGTCTAAAAAGGGATTAGTTTGCTACGCCAGTTCGACCTTCGGTCTCGGGTGCAAATTGCAGTTAGCAGGAAAAAAAGCAGTTTAAAAATGATTTAATCCATTTTTAAACTGCTTTGTTTTTTATTAATTTTTATGTATTACAACCCCTACCAACTGCAATTAGCCAACTAAACATTATTTCACCGGAATATTTTCCAAAATTTCCAATACAAATTTCCAGAATTTTTGCGAAGATTGTATTGAAGCTCTTTCGTCTGGCGAATGTGCTCCCTGAATGGTTGGTCCAAAAGAAATCATTTCCATATCGGGATAATTCGTCCCCAGAATTCCACATTCTAAGCCAGCGTGACAAGCCACAACTTTTGGTTTTTCGTGGTTTTGTTTTTCGTAGATTTTAACTAATAAATCTAATATTTCTGAATTAACGTTTGGTGTCCAACCCGGATAAGAACCCGAGAAAATAACTTCGCATCCACATAATTCGAAGGCTGAACGCAAGGCATTAGCCAAATCAAATTTGGAAGTTTCCACAGAAGAACGTGTCAAACAACTAATGGTAATTTCTCCATCTTTAATAATAACTCGCGCCACATTATTTGAAGTTTCAACCAAATCTTCCATTTCAGCCGACATTCTGTAAACGCCATTATGAGCAGCATAAATCGAACGAAGAATGCCTTCCTGAACACCCAAATCCATAACTTTTTTGGGTAAATCGCTTTTCATAATTTCGATAGTCAGGTTGGGTTCTGTAGTTTTGTATTCTGTTTTGATGTCGTTGATCATTTCCTGCATATCAAAAATATAAGCTTCGTTATACATTCCTGCAACAATAACTTTGGCCACACTTTCCCTCGGAATGGCATTGCGCAAACCTCCACCGTAGATTTCAGCAATTTGCAAACCAAAATTCTTGAAAGCATCAAATAACAAACGGTTCATTATTTTGTTGGCATTGCCCAAACCTTTGTGAATATCCATTCCGGAATGTCCGCCATTCAAGCCTTTAACAGTAATGGTATAGCCCACAGAACCTTCAGGAGTATCTTCTTCGTGATATACTCGAGTAGCCGTAACATCAATTCCTCCGGCGCAACCAATGTCGATTTCATCGTCTTCTTCGGTGTCCATATTCAAAAGAATTTCGCCTTTCAAAATTCCGCCTTTTAGGTTCAAAGCTCCTGTCATTCCAGTTTCTTCATCAATGGTAAACAAAGCTTCAATAGCAGGATGTTTGATGGTTTTAGATTCTAAAATTGCCATTATCATCGCCACTCCAAGACCATTATCTGCTCCAAGTGTGGTTCCTCGAGCACGAACCCAATCACCATCGGCATACATATCGATTCCTTGTTTGTCGAAATCAAAAACGGTATCGGCATTTTTTTGATGCACCATATCTAAATGTCCTTGCAGAACGATGGTTTTTCTATTTTCCATTCCTGCTGTGGCGGGTTTGCGGATAATTACATTTCGAATTTCGTCTTCAAAAGTTTCTAATCCTAATGAATTTCCGAAGTTCTTCATAAATTCGATCACACGATCTTCTTTTTTAGATGGACGTGGAACGGCATTTAAATCGGCAAATTTGTTCCAAAGCGCTTTGGGTTCCAAATTTCTTATTTCTTGGCTCATTGTATGTTTATTGTTTTTATATTTTAAAATTTGAAAGTTCAAAGTTAGAATAATGAATTTTAAAAGTCATTTATTTTATGCTAATTTTACAAAAATTCATTTTAAATGCAACGCAAATATTTTCTTCCTCTATTCTTTATAATTCAAATTCTATTTCTGAAAATAATTGCCTTTTTTCCGGAGTTTGTAGAACAATTTTACAGCAATGGTTTGTATATTTTCATTTCGAAAATTTCGAGACTGACTTTGGGAAAAATCCCTTTTTCGGTAGGTGATGTTATGTATGGAATCCTAATTTTATATTTTCTGAAATCGATTTGGAAAACTCGAAAAACTTGGAAGCAGGAATGGAAAAATAATGGTTTAAAGGTTTTAAGCGTGCTTTCGGTGGCTTATTTTTTGTTTCATTTTTTGTGGGGAATGAATTATTACCGCCAACCGCTTTTTGAAAAAATGAAAATTGAACGGGATTACACAGATGCCGATTTACTGGCTTTTACCAAAAAACTGATAGCCAAGACGAACGAAATTCAGACCCAAATTACTAAAAATGATAGCCTGAAAGTAACTTTCCCCTACTCACATGAACAAGTTTTCGAAATGAATTTGAATGGATACAAAACGCTTTCTAACCAATATCCATTCTTTGAATACACGAATCCAAGCATCAAAAAATCTCTATTTAGTTTACCGTTGACGTATATGGGTTTTGGTGGTTATTTGAATCCGTTTACCAATGAAGCGCAAGTGAATTATTTGATGCCCATGTATAATTCTCCGACAACTTCTTGTCACGAAATGGCACACCAAATGGGTTTTGCCAGCGAAAGCGAATGCAATTTTATCGGATTTCTGGCATCGGTGAAAAACGAGAATTTGTATTTTCAGTATTCGGGATATAGTACTGCTTTGAGTTATTGTTTGAGCAATTGGTATGCTCGGGATGAAAAAATACTGGAACAATTATTGAAAACCATTCATCCTGGAATTTTGAAAAACTATCAAGAAACCGAAGATTTTTGGAAACAATTTGAGACCCCAATTGAAACTGGTTTTCACCTATTTTATGATAATTTTCTAAAAATGAACCAACAAAAAGAAGGCATGGAGAGTTACAGTAAATATGTGAACTTGTTAGTTAATTATTATAAGGGAAAGGACTTTTAGAAAACTAAAAGTTGTAAAATAGCCCCGATGGAAGGGAAAATCCTCCCGATTTTTCATCGGGAGATTTGGAATGAGAGCGGGACGACTGTTTTTTGAAAAACCGAAACATTTGCTCCTAATTAAAATAATGAATTTGTAACAAAATCTAATTTTTGACAACTAACATCAATATGAGCGACGATTTAGAACAATCATTTGTGCAGCAATTAAAGGCCAATCAGAATATAATCCACAAGATTTGTAGGTTGTATACGAATGGTGAAGATGCTCATAAGGATTTGTTTCAGGAAATCACGATCCAGTTGTGGAAGGCATTTCCGAAGTTCAGAGGCGAAAGCAAATTTTCGACTTGGGCGTATCGAGTCGCTTTGAATACGTCGATTACTTTGTATCGAAAAAGTACACGTTCCGTAAAGACAGTGGACTATGAATCCCAACAATATTTTATCAGCAATGAAGAGTATAATTACGAAGAAGAAGAACGATTAAAATTAATGTATAAGGCCGTTTACCAACTGAATGATATTGAGAAAGCATTGGTTTTTATGTATCTTGAAGACAAAGATTATGGGGAAATATCAGAGACTTTGGGTATAAGTGAAGTGAATGCAAGGGTGAAAATGAACAGAATAAAAGGGAAATTAAAAAAAATACTAAATCCTTAATGGTTATGAAAGAGCTGGATTTACTGAAAAAAGATTGGCAAAAAAACAATAACTTCGAGCAGGTCTCCGAAGTAGAAATCTATACGATGTTGCACCAAAAATCCTCTTCGATTGTAAAATGGATTTTGATTGTAAGTATTATTGAATTCGTTGTTTTGAATGGCATTTCCTTTTTATTGAACGACCCTAAATATGATGAATTTATTCGATTGCATCCCTATATCAACTATTTAGAGAAGTTTAATTACGTTGTTATTGTAGTTTTTATTTATTTGTTTTATAGAAATTTCAAATCGATTTCGGTTTTAAATTCATCAAAAACACTTATAAAACACATCCTGAAAACCCGAAAAATTGTAACCTACTATATTTATTGGAATATTATTATTGGTGGTGTTACAGGTGCTTTAGGTTTTATAGAGGGGTTCAATGAAGGTTATAATTCAGGAAGCAATCGGTTAGGAAATAAGGGCAACTCCGTTTTAGAAGCCAATTGTATAACTATATTAATTGCGGCATTATTGATAATGAGCATCATTTGGTTATTCTACAAATTATTATACGGTAGGTTTCTCAGTAAACTAAAACAAAATTATAATGAATTGAAAAAAATAGATTTATAAAAAAAATCACCTTAGTGATTTTATTTAATATTCCCATTGCCTCAATTTATTCAATTCTTCTGCGGCTTTCAATTCTTCTATAGGAATCACTTTTAGTAAGGAAGGATGTTGCTCGATGGCATATTCTATTTTTTCGACAATTTCTTCGATGGTATCGTTGTCATAATCTATTTCCAATGGCGGTTTGATGATGAAGGATTGAAGGATATCTTTCTTTTTCATCCGCAATCCCTTTTTGTCAAAAGAACGACGAAAGCCATCAATTACGATGGGAACCACAATTGGGCGGTGTTGTTTGATAATATATGCTGTTCCCTTACGAACCGGTTTGAAAGATTTTGTTGTGCCTTGTGGAAAGGTAATAACCCAACCATCATTCAAAGCAATTTTAATATTTTCGGTATCGTTAGGGTTTACTTCGCGTTTTTCGGTAACGTCTTTTCCTTTGGCTCGCCAAGTTCTTTCAACGGTAATAGCTCCCACATAAGCCATGATTCTGGGTAATAATCCATCTTGCATTGTTTCTTTAGCAGCTACATAATAGATATTCATTTTGGGTTTCCATATATAACCTATGTTTTTTATGGTATCTTGACGACCACTCAAACTGGCATTAAAAACGTGAAACATGGCTACTACATCAGCAAAATAGGTTTGATGATTGGATATAAAAAGTACGTTTGTATCTGGTAATTTAGTTATTATTTCTGAGCCTTCAATTTGTAAACTGTTAAATCCACGATATCTTTTATGGGTTAATAACGCAAAAATGTGAATTAAAAATCTTTTAACAAAAAGGAGGTGACCAAAAGGATTTCTCTTAAATAATTGCATAAAAAATTGAGTTTTGGATAATTTTGGAATCAAACTTACGAAAACTTATAATCTTACAAGACTTTTTTTAGTACTTCTTTCAATTCACTTAACATCATAGCGGTAGCACCCCAAACGATATAACCATTAATTTTAAAGGCTGGAACAATAACATTTTTAGCGTAAGAAGTTGACATACTTGCAGTTGTAAGCAAATTATCATTCAAAAATTCAATTAATGGAAATTCAATAATATTGGCCACTTCTGATTCGTCTGGCACAAAAACAATTTCATCATTGCAAATACCTAAAAAAGGATAGACTAAAAAATTGCTTGCTTGAATATATAAATGGGTAAATGCACGAATGATTTCAATATTTTCGGGATGAATTCCAATTTCTTCGTACGTTTCTCTCAAGGCTGTATTTGCATAGCTTTCATCGGTCGTTTCATATTTACCGCCAGGCAATGCTATTTGCGCTGAGTGAATGCCTTCGTAAGAATTCCTAACGATTAGAACCAAATGAGTTTTACCTATTTTAGGATACAACAACATCATAACCGCAGCCGATTTAGGATTAAAACTTGTTAAATTTTGATTTTTCAGGTTTTCTAATCTTTCAAAAGGTACCATTTTAAAGTGGGCTTCCTTTGCTGGAAGAACAACTTCTTGTATTTTTGGAACATATTGTAAAAATTCTTGAAAATCCATAATCAAAAGCTATTTTTGCAGATTGGAAACATTTATAAATATAGTTTAAAATTAATAAACAACAAATTTCATTTGCAATTCTAAAAAACAAACTACACACTAGCGTCAGCAAACTAGAGGAGCAATCAATAAACCACATACAACAATGTACAGCAAAGAGGAGGCTCAGCAAATGAAAAGGAAATTCTGGATTGAATTTGCAGTAAAATATCCCAGAAAATGGATTTTATACGACACAAAAATCAAGAATTTTTCGTTTAAATTCTTTGCAGATAACAAAAAAGGACAAGTCTCAATAGATGTGGAACATCGAAATGATGAAAAACGCATCCTTTATTTTGAAAAACTCGAATCCTTAAAAACAATTTTGGAAGATGATTTCATCAAAGATTTGGTTTTCGAGAAAAACTTTACTCTAGAAAGTGGCAAAACTATCAGTAGAGTTTGGATCGAAAAAACGGGGTTAAGCATCAGTAATAGAAACCATTGGGACGAAATATTTGATTTTTTCTATGAAAAAATGAATGCTTTGGAAATGTTTTTTTGGGAATATGGAGATTACATTCGGGATCTGGAAATGAATACTTAAATAAATCATTAAAATCCACAAACAATAATAAACCATAACAATACATTAGTGTAAGCGAACTGGCGAAACAAATTATTAACATATTACAGTTTTGGATATCGCTTTTTAATATTCCTAATTAACTCCTCAAGTCCATTGAGTTTCAACTCATAAATCAATTGCAATTGTTGCCCAAGCTCTCCTTTTGGAAAGCCCTTATTGGCATACCAAACCAGATAATACTCGGGTAAATCTATTAAATATCTACCTTCATATTTGCCAAAAGGCATTTTGGTATGGGCGAGTTTAATGAGTTGTTTTGGGTCTTGTTCCATACAGGAAGTGGGAAGTTAGAAGTGGGAAGTTAGAGGTACGAAGTTAGAAGTTAAAAGCGAAAAGAAATTTATCCTACTATGTCTTAATACTTAATACTATGATCTTAATACTTATTCCTACTTCCAATTAAAACTTATTCTCTTCTCGATTTCTGTATTCAGACTTAAGAAAACTGGGCAAGTCATTGCGGTTTTTTCGAGAATGGTTTTTGTTTTTACATCTGTTACGAGATTCATATCAAAAACAATTTCGATAGCACTAATTCTTCTCGGTTCAGCTTGCATAATCTTAGTAACTGAAGCTGTTGACCCAACGAAATCAACATTCAAATCCCTAGCTTTGATACCCATAACAGTCATCATGCAACTGGCCAAAGCATTGGCAACTGTATCCGTTGGGGAAAAGGCTTCTCCTTTTCCGTTGTTGTCCAAAGGCGCATCCGAAATGATTTCACTTCCCGATTGCAAGTGTATAGAAGAGGTTCTTAAATTGCCTAAATAGGTTACTCTTGAAGTCATATTTTTGAGTTATGGGTTATGTATAAATTTAAAAATTATTATTATATCTTAATACTTGATACTAAAATCTTAATACTTAGTTAGCTTCTTTTATTATCAAATCGGTATCATAATACAAGATATAAATTCCCTTATTGGCATAACCACCGTCTGGGTTTTTGTGAAATTCAAACTTATTATCGACTTGCTCTGTAGCAGTTGAATTAACTGTCTCTTCATACTTTTCTCCTTGTGACAATCGAATCAATGTATCAAAGGTCACATCAAATCCACGTGTGGCATAGGCACTTGGAGCAATTTTGTTTTTCTTTCGATATTCTTTTTTGAAAATTTTTGCTTCAACTGAGTTGTTTTCTCTATTTATAGAAGGGTACATTAATTTCAATTTGGTTAAATTTTCAAAACTTATTTCGTCAGTATCTAAAGTTTCATTAGGCTCCATTATAACCAATTCAACACTGTAACTGGCCATAGAACTCATCATTGCAGCCATCGTTGTTTTGATCATACCTGTGTTTTCAGTGGCTAACACCACATAATTTATTTTACCTTTTACAAATAATTTTTTCAAGCTTTCGGCCGATAAACCCCCGTTTTCTAATAGCGGAGCAAATTGAACTTGACTATAATTTTGTTGCATAAATTGTCTTGCCGATTCTTTTTTCTTGTCAATAACTGCAATAATATTGCCCCCTTTTGCATTCATATATTCGAAAATAGCTCTTTTCATTGCATCAGAAGTAGGTATGGTTTGATACAAATTGGGAAAGGAATTCCCAAAATCTTTCGATAAAGGTGAAATAACAGGAATATTTGAATTACTCAACAATGCAGCTGTTTTCTCGACATTGTTTTGATAAAAAGGACCAATTATGGCATCGGCAGATTCCAGATTATTTTGCTGATGAATAGCAGAAATATTAGAGCTGTTTTTAGTTTCCTGTGAATCAAAAACACTTACATCAACAGGAATTCGAATGCTTTTGGCAGAATCTATCGCCATTAATGCACCTGAATAAAAATCCAAAGTCATATTCAAAAACTTGTCCTTTTTCAAACGAGTGATAGTCGAATTTATGGTGTCGACTTCGATTTTGGACAAATTAAAAGGTAACAACAAAACCATTTTTCTTCGGTCATTGGAGTTTTTTGACAATGAAGTGTAGGATTTTTTTATTTTAACTTCTTGAGGAATTGAAGCGGATTCTGGCACTTTTATAACCATTCCTATCTCAACGCCATTGGCTAAGGTTGGATTCAAAAGCACTAATTCATCCTGAGACAAACCCGACATTTTCGACAAGCTGTATAAGGTTTCTTTAGGTTTTACCTCATATTCAATATAATTATTTTTTGGATCAACAGGTTTCACTGTGTCTTTTTGAACTGGTACATTAGATTTTATTGAAGCAGTTCCATTAATGACTAATTTTTGTCCAATGTTTAAATTAGGAATAATTTCAGGATTGAGTTTTTCCAATTCTTCGATTGTAATTCCATACTGTTTGGCTATAGAATATTTAGTTTCTTTGGGTAACACTTCGTGAAAAACTACTTTTTCTGGATTTGGTACTGTTGTTTTTCCAACGCTACTAGAAGGTATGATAAGAATTTGTCCAATTTGCAATCCTAGTTTATCTAAATCGGGATTGGCTTTTTTCAAATCTTCATCCGAAATCCCATACCTACTTTCGATTCCAAATAAAGTTTCTTTGGGTTCTACTTTATGAGTTCTAATCTGAGAATTAGTTTTTTTAGTATTGTTTTTTTGGGGAATCAGCAAAACACTATTGGGTTTTAAACCACTTTGTGCATCGGGGTTTAATTGATAAATATCATAAGGCGTAACACTGTATTTTTGAGCAATTTGAGCAATCGTTTCCCCTTTTTCTATTGTATGTTTTTGATAATTTTGTGCCAATACAGCCCAAGTAAACATCAATAAAAAAATAAAAATAACTCTATTTATCATAATTCAAATCTTTAAAATTCAATGGCACCGACAATTTCAATAGCAATAAATTAGAAAAAAAAATCAATTTCTTGATTGCTATTGAAATTGATTTTATAATTGAAATGAAATGTTTTATTCCCACTCGATGGTTGCAGGCGGTTTGGAACTGATGTCATATACCACTCTATTCACTCCTTTCACTTTATTAATAATGTCATTAGACACTTTCATCAAGAATTCGTAAGGCAAATGCACCCAATCAGCAGTCATTCCGTCTGTAGATTGTACGGCTCGTAGGGCAACTACTTTTTCATATGTACGTTCATCACCCATTACTCCCACACTATTTACAGGAAGCAAAATCGCTCCAGCTTGCCATACTTGATCGTACAATCCCCAAGATTTTAATCCGTCGATAAAAACTTTATCTACATCTTGCAAAATTTGAACTTTTTCTAGTGTGATATCTCCTAAAATTCTGATTGATAGTCCAGGTCCAGGAAATGGATGTCTTCCCAATAATTCGGGGTCAATTCCTAAGGTAGCACCTACTCTACGCACTTCGTCTTTGAAAAGCATTCGCAAAGGTTCTACCACTTTCAATTTCATGTAATCGGGTAATCCACCTACATTGTGATGTGATTTTATGGTTGCCGATGGACCTTTTACTGAAACCGATTCGATCACGTCAGGATAAATAGTCCCTTGAGCTAACCAAGTTACGTCTTCTATACGATGTGATTCTACATCAAAAACTTCGATAAAGGCGTTGCCAATGGCTTTCCTTTTCAATTCAGGATCAGAAACTCCTGCCAAAGCATCATAAAAACGTTGCGAAGCGTCTACTCCTTTTACATTCAACCCCATTCCTTCGTATTGGTCTAAAACACTTTGGAATTCATTTTTACGAAGCAATCCGTTATTAACGAAAATACAATACAGGTTTTTTCCTATCGCTTTATTCAATAAAACCGCAGCTACAGTCGAATCAACACCTCCTGAAAGACCTAAAACCACTTTGTCGTTTCCGATTTTTTCTTTCATTTCAGCCACAATTTCTTCTACGAAAGCATTTGGAGTGAAATTTTGAGGAACATGAGCTATTTTTACCAAGAAATTCTCCAACATTTTGGTTCCATCCGTTGAATGAAAAACTTCAGGATGGTATTGAATGGCATAGGTAGTTTCTCCTTCTATTTTATAAGCAGCAAATTCAACATCGTGCGTGCTGGCCAATTTAACACCATTAGTTGGTAAAGCTTTGATACTATCGCTATGACTCATCCAAACTTGGCTATTTTCGGCAACTCCCTCAAAGAAAGCTTCGTCTTCTTTGATATAGGATAAATTCGCTCTCCCGTATTCTCGGGTATTGGAAGCAGCTACTTCGCCCCCACTAAAATGGGCTAAATATTGCGCTCCGTAACAAACAGCGAGCATCGGTAATTTTCCTCTAATTTGAGATAAATCAGGATGCGGTGCATCTTCTCCGCGAACTGAAAAAGGACTTCCGCCAAGGATTACCGCTTTATAACTTGATAAATCATCTGGAAAATGATTGTAAGGAAAAATTTCGCAGAATATATTTAATTCGCGAACGCGTCGGGCAATAAGCTGTGTGTATTGCGATCCGAAATCTAAAATAAGTACGTTGTGTTGCATTCGACAAAAATACTTTTTATAATTGGGAATGAAAAATTGAAATTTGAAAAAAATATAATTACTCTTTAATTACTAATAATTTAATTTTAGTTCCTAAGGCTAAATTGTTCCAATACTCATCAGTAACGACATTTCCGGCATCATCTAAGACATGAATTTCGGCTGTATTACCACCTGAGGTTCCCGTGCTGGCAACAACTAATTCTACTTTATTAATCCCTAAAAACAGTGGAATTTTAATTTGATCCATTTGAGCATATAAATACAACTCAGACCGAATTAACTTGTCATTTGCATATATATTGATCAAATCTCCATCTATTTGAATGTAATCTCGATAATTAATTAGTAAAAATTCAGATTTAGTCCTAAATTCACCTAAGTCCCGATCTTTTCTATCCAATAGACTATTATCCTCTTTCAGCCCTTCCCTAATCATTGTTTTACTTAAATCCTTGGTCATTTTATCTTGATAAACATCACCCATTTTATGCTCAAATTTATTTTTCAACGTCATCGAAAAATGATTCTCAGGAGTTCCTATTTCAAATGTATTATTAGGTTTGGGTTTGGTTCCAAATATATTGGTTTCTTTGAAAACATTAGGAGCAATGATTTTTGGGTAATTCAGTTTTTGAAAATTTGATGGCGAAGGCAAAGTTTCTTCCTTAGGTTTTGAAGTATTTTTTTTTGGCGGAATGGGTTTGAATTTAATATTGGAGTCAAACTGACCAAAGCTTTTTGAAGCAAAACCAATTATAAAAATAAAAAAAAGAATCTTTTTCATATAGATGAATACTGATAAATCAATATTAAAAAGTCCAAAAATAATGGAAATCAATCAGTAAAAATCACAAAAATAACATAAAATAATTTTGGGAGATTTGCTTTTCGACTTGCCAATTGGTTAAAATCAGCTTTTCAAAATTTATGCCAATTTGATAAAGTTTATATGATTTCAACTCATAATTTTATACATTGCAAAGCAAAATTTATGATTAAAATTCAATCATTAACTCATTCAAAATAAACACAAAACATATTAAATCAATTAAAATGAAAAGAGAAAACATCTTGACAGGCTCACCTTGGGAAGACAAAATGGGTTATTGTCGTGCGGTTCGCATTGGAAATATCATCGAAGTATCGGGAACGGTTGCTATTGTCGATGGCGAAAAAGTAAAAGCCGATGATGCATATGCACAAACCCTAAATATCCTTGAAAGAATAGAAAAAGTCTTAGAAGACCTGAATGTTGGAATGAAAGACGTAATTCGTACTCGAATTTTCACTACCGATATTACTACCTTTGAAGCTGTTGCTACCGCTCACGCTGCTTTTTTTAAAGACATCAAACCTACAACAGGTTTTTATGAAGTGAGCAAATTAGTAGCCCCAGAATATTTAGTGGAAATAGAATTTACAGCAGTAGTTGCTGAATAATTGTAAGATAAACTTCTTAAGTTTTTCATTTTGACCAGCGGGAGAAATCACACAGAGAGAGTAACAAATGAGATTTACTTCGCCTGTTAATTTCGTTTGAGTCTTCTTCGTCAAAATGACAATAAATGAACTTAAATGAACTTAAAAAACACCTTTCTTTCTACCTCCAAATGGATTTTCATTTGTGTTTTGATAGGCATCCTTTCGGGTTGTGCTTCGGCATTTTTCTTAGTTGCTTTAGAATGGGCAACTCAATATAGAGACCACCACAATTGGATTATTTGGCTCTTGCCTGTGGGCGGACTTTGTATCGGATTAGTGTATCATTTTTACGGAACTGAGGTCGTAAAAGGCAATAATTTATTGCTAGAAGAATACGAAAAACCCCAAAAAACCATTCCACTCAAAATGGCACCAATGGTGCTTATTAGCACTTTGATCACCCACCTTTTTGGAGGTTCTGCTGGTCGCGAAGGAACCGCTGTGCAAATGAGTGGAGCTATTGCTGACCAATTCAAAAAACCTTTTAATCTTAGTGAGTCCGAAAGAAAAACACTCATCATTCTAGGAATCAGTGCTGGTTTTGCATCTGTTTTTGGAACACCTTTGGCAGGAGCTTTGTTTGCTATAGAAGTTTTGTATTTCAGTAAAATCACTAACAAAAGTATTCTTTTATCTTTTTTAACCGCATATATCGCTTATTTCACTGTCGAATTTTGGCAAGTACAACACACACAATATGCTATCCTGAAGGTACCCCAACTCACAATAATCAATTTTTCGTGGATTATTGTGGCAGGAGTTCTATTTGGTCTTACTGCAATGGTATTTTCTAGAAGCACCCATTTGTGGAGCAAATTATTTTCAAAATTCATCCAAGAAGCTCCTTTGCGTCCTTTTGTAGGTGGACTTGTATTAGTGCTCGCTATTTACTTTATTGGAAACACAAAATATATTGGTTTGGGAATTCCAATTATTGTTGAATCCTTCTCAACACCCAACCAATGGTACGATTTTCTACTCAAAATTCTTTTTACTGGATTTACACTTGGCGCTGGTTTCAAAGGAGGTGAAGTAACACCGCTTTTCTTTGTTGGTGCAACATTGGGAAGTCTATTATCCCTTGTCATCCCATTGCCTATCGCCCTTTTGGCGGGTATGGGTTTTGTTGCAGTTTTTTCAGGTGCCACCCACACTCCTATCGCTTGTACAGTTATGGGAATGGAACTTTTTGGCATTGAATGTAGCATTTATATTGGCATTACTTGTATAGTGGCATATTATGCATCAGGTTCGTTGGGAATTTATCATTCACAAATTGTAAAAGGAGCAAAATACAAAATGTACCAACGCTTTAAACGAAAAAACCTTGAGGATTTTTAGTTTCGTAAAAGTTTGTTAAATCTTAATTTGTTTTTAACATTAGACTAAAAAAATGTAAATTCGCAAGCTATGAAAGTACAAGATCTACAAGCGATACAGCAATTATTATCCACCCCAAAAAAGATAGCCATCATTCCGCATCGGAATCCCGATGGCGATGCGATGGGCTCTACCCTAGGATTGTATCATTTTTTACTCAAAAACAAGCACTTTCCTATTGTAGTTTCTCCGAATGAATTTCCCGATTTTTTAGCTTGGCTACCAGGTTCTGAGACCGTGAAAATTTATGAAAAAGATAAAAAAAAATGTACCAAGGTTCTAGAAGAAGCGGAAATCATTTTTACTTTAGATTTCAATGCCTTGCATCGTGTTGGAGAGATGGAAAAGGCGCTCAACACACTAAAAGCTCCATTTGTAATGATTGACCACCATCAATCTCCGGACAATTATGCAACTGTTACCTACTCGGATATTGCATTAGGTTCGACCTGCGAAATGTTGTATCATTTTATTTCCCTACTTGGTAAGAAATCTCAAATCGACAAAATCATAGGCACCTGTATTTATACTGGAATTCTGACCGATTCAGGTTCGTTTCGTTTTCCAAAAACAACGGGAACCACACATAGAATTATCGCTGATTTGATTGATTTAGGAGTGGAGAACAGTGAAATACCTAAATTACTTTTCGATAATAGTTCATTTGATCGATTGCAGTTATTAGGAAGGGCTCTTCAAAATATGAAAGTTTTGGCCGACCATCAAACGGCATATACAACACTTACACAAGAGGAATTAGACAGTTTCAATCACATAAAAGGAGATACCGAAGGCATCGTTAATTATGGTTTAAGTATAAAAGGAATAGTATTTACAGCTATTTTTATTGAAAATACCGAAGAGAAACTCATTAAAATTTCGTTTCGTTCCCAAGGCAATTTTGATGTCAATAGCTTTGCTAGAGACCATTTTAACGGCGGAGGTCATCAGAATGCAGCTGGAGGAAAATCAGAAGCATCGATGGAAGAAACCGTCAAGAAATTTGAAGATTTAGTGTCCCAAATAAAACTATAAAAATACTATGCAACATTCTAAACTTATACTTTCTGTATTCTTGGTTACTTTATTGTTTTCCAGTTGCAAACAAAGTCAGGAATCACGAAGACCCGTTTCTCAAGCCTCGGGGACTTTTATGAAAAAATCGGCTAAACTAAACAAACAGCTCATCGCAACAGAAGAAGGTCAAATTGATTCCATTATCAAAAGTAATCCAAAAATAAACTATTTGGCTTCGCACAAAGGCTATTGGTTTACCTATTTAGTTCAAAACAGAATAGATACTTTGACTCCCAAAAAAGGAGATGTTGCTTTTTTTGAATATGAACTCAAAGATTTGAAAGGAAGAATCATCTATTCACAAGCGGAATTAAAACCACAAACCTATGCCGTCGATAAGCAAAACATAATGACAGGATTGCGTGAAGGCATCAAATTGATGCACAAAAAAGAGAAAGTAGTTTTTCTTTTTCCTTCACACATCGCCTTTGGTTACCACGGCGATGATAAAAAAATTGGTCCAAATCAACCTTTGCTTTGTACAGTGACATTACACAATTTTATTTCAGAAGTCGCTTTCAAAAAAGAAATACAACTCAGGGATGCCAATGCATTGAATCAAGTTCCAAATGAAAAATCGGAGTCGCAAACAAAAACCGTAACTAAAATTAAAGACACTTTAATCAATTAAATTAATAATGAAAAAAAGCTTTCTACTCACATTAGTCGTAATCGCCTCGTTATTCTCTTGTAAAGACGAAAAAAACAATCTTCCCGACGGATTATATGCTCAAATCGAAACCAACAAAGGAACTATAATAGTGCAATTGGATTATAAAAATACTCCAATTACAGTGGCTAACTTTGTGACTTTGGCCGAGGGCAAAAATGAATTCATCACCAACGAAAACCTCAAAAAGAAACCCTTTTATGATGGCTTGAAATTTCACAGAGTCATCCCAGAATTTATGATTCAGGGTGGTGATCCACTTGGAACAGGTTCTGGCGATACAGGATACAAATTCAAAGATGAAATTACAGAAATGAAATTTGATAAAGGGGGCGTTTTGGCTATGGCTAATAATGGTCCAGCCACCAACAGCAGTCAGTTTTTTATCACCCACCTCGAAACGCCTTGGTTACAAGGCAAACACACCATTTTTGGACAGGTTGTCGAAAACGGCATGGAGGTCGTAAACAAAATCGAGCAAGGTGATTATATGGTGAAGGTAAGCATTATCCGAAACGGAGAAGCAGCTAAAAAATTTGATGCTGTAAAAATATTTCGAGATTATTACCTTGTTGAAACCGAAAATCAAAAAAACAAACTCGCACTCGAAAGGGCTGCAAATGCCAAATACCAAGCTGTCTTTGATCAAAAAGTGGCTGAATTTGAAGTGTTGAAAGCCAAAGCAACCACAACAGCCACAGGATTGAAATACGTAATTACAAAAAAATCAGGTGGAAAAAAACCTTCGGCTGGGGCTAATGTTTTCATTCATTATGCTGGTTATCTAGAGAACGGTAGCCTTTTCGATTCGAGTATTGAAGCTATTTGTAAAACCTTTGGGAAATACGATCCCAACCGTGGTACTCAAGGAGGTTACCAACCAATTCCTTTTCAGGCTGGAAAAAAAGACGGTTTGATTCCTGGGTTTATTGAAGGAATCGAGCAATTGTCATTTGGTGATAAAGCCACCATTTTCATTCCATCAAGATTGGGTTACGGAGAAGCTGGAGCAGGCGGAGTCATTCCTCCGAATGCTAATATCATTTTTGAAATCGAATTGTTAGATAAGATAAATTAAAGGTAAAAAGTACTAGGTACGAAATTTAAAATTTGAAAAACTAATTATAACTATTTTACAATACTAAATACAACATTAAATTATTTAAAAATGAAAGCAAAAATTCTAGTATTATTATTTATAGGAATGTGGAACCTTCAGGCGCAAACCGCCAAAAAACCTGCAACAACATCAGCTACAGCCAAGAAAACAACTACAACAGCAACTGCTACAAAGAAGCCAACTACTGCAACTGCTAAACCAGCAACATCTAAAGTTGAAGGAATTTTTGCAACCATTACAACTAGCAAAGGTCCAATCGTACTGCAATTAGAATACCAAAAAACGCCAGTAACAGTAGCTAATTTTATTTCACTTGCTGAAGGGAAAAATACTTTTGTAACCGATGCTAAACTCAAAGGAAAACCTTTTTACGATGGGTTAAAATTTCACCGGGTAATTAAAGATTTTATGATTCAAGGAGGAGATCCTACAGGAACCGGTTCTGGTAGTCCAGGCTATAGTTTCAAGGACGAAATCACCGACTTGAAACACAACAAAGGAGGCATCCTTTCTATGGCCAATTCTGGACCTGCAACCAACGGAAGCCAATTCTTTATCACGCACAAAGAAACGCCGTGGTTAGATGGAAAACATACAGTTTTTGGGCATGTAACCAAAGGAATGGATGTAGTCAACGCCATCGCTCAAGATGATGTCATCTTGAAAGTGACTATTGTGAGAAATGGAACGGCAGCCAAAGCCTTTGATGCACCAAAAGTATTTGCCAATTATTACAATAACAAAGCCGAAGATGATAAGAAACAAGCACTAATTGATGCTGAAAACAAGAAAAAACAAGCTGAAATTGAAGCCGAAGCCAAAAGAGTATATGAAGAAAAATACAGTAGTGTGATTAAAGCAAAAGCGGCCTATTTAGCCTCCGAAAAAGCAACGGCTACCACTACTCCATCTGGATTAACTTATAAAATCACACAAAAAGGAACGGGGGTAAGACCAGCCGATGGTACCACCTTTTATTTTAATTATGCCGGTTATTTTGAAGACGGAAATCTTTTTGATAGTAGTTATGCTGATGTTTGTAAAACCTACGGAAAATACGATGCCAACAGAGATGCTCAAAAAGGATACCAGTCCTTCCCCTTCGAAGCGGGCAAAAAAGACGGTATGATTCCAGGTTTTATTGAAGGTTTGAACCTACTTTCTTTTGGAGATAAAGCCATCATTTATTTACCTTCAAATTTGGCTTATGGCGAAAGAGGAGCTGGGGGAGTGATTCCACCTAATGCTACATTGATTTTCGAAATTGAAATGATCGAAAGTCAAGTAGCTCCGAAATAGTCTTTTTTACCGCTAAGTCACAAAGACGCAAATTTTAATACATAAAAACCCGATAAGTTACTGCTACTTATCGGGTTTTTATTGAGTCACAAGTTATTAACAATCAAATCGTTAATTCCTTGTTAATGAATGACAAAATAGATTTCATTTCCTATTACTCTTTTGTAAAAAATTCAATCTCAAACAGACAAAAAATCTTAACTTAATGAAATTAAACTAACCAGATAGAAGCAGATTTTGATATTCTAACTAAAAAAAGTAGTGTTGTGTATAAAAACCTATCCCAAAAAGATACTTAATATATAATATACAATAGCAGCCAAAATAGCTGAAACAGGAATAGTAAGTACCCAAGCCCACAAAAGACTTACCGTTACACCCCAACGAACTGCAGAAACTCGTTTAGTCAATCCAACCCCAATAATAGATCCGGTAATGGTGTGAGTAGTACTTACAGGAATTTTCAAATGCTCTGTAAAGTAAAGAGTCAATGCGCCTGCAGTTTCTGCAGCAACACCTTCAAAAGAGGACACCTTAGTGATTTTGGAACCCATTGTTTTTACAATTTTCCATCCTCCACTCAATGTTCCGGCTGCAATTGCTGAATAACATGCTAGCGGAATCCAATCAGGCATTTTAAAAGACCCGTCATCTTTTGGAAGTACTACATCCAACCAAGTTGGTAAGCTTTCTGGTGCAACTCCACTAGTATGAATATAAACAGCTACTGCCGCAGCTATAATTCCCATTACTTTTTGCGAATCGTTTCCTCCGTGACCTAAACTAAAAGCCGCCGATGATAATAGCTGCATTTTTTTCAGTACTGAATCGGCTGTATGCAAACTTAAACTACTAAATTTTATAGCAAATGATGAAATGGAAAGAATAATAAAGGCCACTAAAAACCACTTAATATTATGAGATTCAAAAACAACACTCCATAAATGGGAGTCGAAACGAGGTTTTTCAATTTTATCGTAAGGCACCATTTGATAGTAAACAAATAATATGGTCGAAACCATTAGAGCAATTGTGAATAGTTTTGGAAGTAATCTTTTTTTGGAAGCGTTCAACAACCAAATTGAAATTAAATAAGAAGCAAACGCCCCAACTAGAGGAGCCAAAACAATAAAAGCAATAACGATAACAACCCCAGATGGCAATCCTCCTTCCTTTCCAGCTTTATACCAACTGACAATATTATACCAATACTTAGTCCCATCGGCTGTCTCATATCCACTAAATCCGTGAACAGCTATAGCATGTGCCAAGGCAGCTCCAGCAAATCCACCAATCAAAGTGTGTGACGAACTCGAAGGTATTCCGAGCCACCAAGTTAATAAATTCCAACAAATTGCAGCAATGACTCCAGCTAGGATGACCACAAGATTTATATCCATTGTGTGAGCGGTTTTCGCAACGGTATCGGCTACACCAAAACCAAAAACCCAATACGCTAAAAAGTTGAAAAAAGCGGCCCAAAGTACTGCCTGAAAAGGAGAAAGTACTTTTGTGGCAACAACAGTGGCAATAGCATTCGCAGCATCGTGAAAACCGTTGATATAATCAAAAATCAAAGCCAGAACGATGATAACTATAAGCAGTGAAAAATCCATAATTTTAATTGAAAAATTGAAACATTAAATAATTGAAAATGGGGTATGGCTGTAGAAATATATCCCTTTATCAATCTTTTAATCTTTATTTAAGTTAAGAATGTTTTACAGAAATAGATTCTAAAACACTCGCTACACTTTTACATTTATCAGCAGCAGATTCAAGAACCGATAACACTTCCTTATATTTTATGATGTTTTTGGCATCTGTTTCATTCTCAAAAAGCTCAGCAATAGCTTTATCGTAAACCGAATCTGATTTGCTCTCTAATTTGCTAATTCTGGAACAAGCATCAGTTATTTTTTTCATTTTCTTCAAATCTTTCAATTCTTTAACCGCAATATCAATATTTTGACAAGCTTCAAGATTGATTTCAGTCAGTTTTCGAATAGATTTTGTAATCTTAGCCACTTGATACAAACGCATTCTGCTTGATGCACCCTGCAAATAATCTGCTACATTATCTATCGATGTTATTAAGGAGTGAATGTCTTCTCTGTCAAATGGAGTGATGAAATTTCTACTCAATTCAAGATTGGTCAAATGGGTGATGTCCTCTCCTTTTTGTTCTAATTCATCTATTTTTAAAAAAAGTTCATCTCTCTCTTTCAATGGAAGATTTACCGCTTCGTGCAAAATGGATGCTAATTGAACTAAATTGCTTGATGCTTCCTCAAAAAGTGGAAAGAATTTTTTGTCTTTTGGAACCAAAAACTGAAAAATACTATTTATTGACATTTTGTTAATGTTTAATTAATTTTGAGGACAAAATTACTTCTTTATTTTACGTTAATGTTAAGTAATTGTTAACAATTTTAATTTGTTTTATAAGAATTCAAAAAAAGCACTGTTTTTTCAATATCATAATGCAAAATTCGGTCTTCATCTACAAAAGGTACTTCTTCACGATAGGATTTTAAAAACGCTTCGATACAATCACTAGATTTCAATGGCCTTCTAAATTCTATAGCTTGGGAAGCATTCATCAATTCGATAGCGAGAATTCACTCTAAATTATCCATCACTCTCAAAGCTTTGGTTGCCGCATTAGCACCCATACTCACGTGATCTTCCTGACCATTGCTCGACACAATACTATCGACACTTGCTGGTGTGGCCAATTGTTTGTTGTGACTGGCGATACTTGCTGTTGTATATTGCGGAATCATTAAACCCGAATTCAAACCAGGATTATCAACCAAAAAGGAGGGAAGATTACGCAAACCCGATATCAATTGAAAGGATCTCCGTTCGGAAATACTGCCTAATTCGGACAAAGCAATAGCCATAAAGTCCAAAGCTAAAGCCAATGGTTGTCCGTGAAAATTTCCACCCGATATAATTTCATCAGTTTCTATAAATATCTAAAGTTTCGGAGTTCATAACTCATTGAAAATCAATGAATAATTTTTAAAAAAAGTTGCAAAATTCGATGTAATTTGTTAATTTTGAATTAGTTACAACAAAATTCAAATTAATCAAAAAATGC
>JACCDI011278861.1_pt1 | contig 21142 bp, 22 predicted proteins | sample 7442791 | NCBI WGS metagenome assembly JACCDI01 (sample SAMN15323434, study PRJNA562643) | freshwater metagenome | isolation source: river surface water | place: USA:Blue River Watershed | collected 2017-08-15
AGAACATCTGCCAAAGCAGTCGATGCATTGCTGGAAATTTGTCCTACAACATTGGCAATACCGCGTATTCGATCTGCGACTTGTCTTGCTGTACCAATCAAGCTTTGCTGATAAGCATAGTTACTAGGTTCATTGGCTATTGAACCCGCAGCATTAAAAAAGTTACCCAATGCTGTTGCAATCGAAGTGGCTGGATCAGTCAGCATCGCATCAAGCGGTGTGACGGATTGAACCAAAGTTTGAGTGAATGTTGTTTTGCTCTGTTGCGACAATACCTGCCCTTGCAACAAGTTATCAAATTGCCTGCTAAACCCCTCAACGGCGAAAGAGGTTCCACTAAGGTCAATGGATGTGGGCGACATGCCATTGATCCGTGGATTAGATGTTCGCCTTACATAGCCATCTACCGAGGAACCCGTGACGTTTTGCGATGTCACCATCATGCCTGCCTGCGCAGATTGCAGGCCAGCCATAGCGCTATCGAAAAGGGCAGCTGATCTCACTTTAGGGGTCCGTTATGTCAATAAATGGGAGCGAATAGATTTTTGGCAGACTGTCTTAAGGTTTTACGGCATTTGCGCCAGGAGTGATTAACTTGGCAGCCTGAACCTGTTTCAGCATTTGTTCAGCCATCGACTTGCCAAACCCAAAGCCGCCTTGCGCAGCCAGCTGATTGGCCAATTGCTCATCGGCCATCTGCAAATAGGTGGAATTGCTGCTTTTACTGCTATCAGTCAATGAGGAAGAACGGACTTCGCGCAACAATTGGCGCAAAAGAACAGCCTCAAAGTCTTGAGCACTTTGCTTGATTTTCTTAACCTGATCCGAGTCAGCAACAGGTGCCGCCAGCGGTTTGGCTGAAATAAGGCCAGAAATCACAAGATCAGACATGTCAGATCACTTCCAACTCTGCACGCAAAGCACCGGCAGATTTCATGGCTTGTAATATAGACATCAAGTCTTGAGGCGTGGCACCCAACATGTTGATAGCACGCACAACCTGCTCCAAAGAGGCGCCTTCATCGACTTGGATCATTTGACCAGCAGGACCTTGATCGATGCTCACACGGTCGTTGCGCTGATTCAGGGGACGGCTGCGTGAAAATGGCGCAGGCTGAACCACTTGGTTCGTCGCTTGAACTCGAATGGTGAGATTGCCATGTGTGACTGCAAAGGGTGCAAGGCGCACAGCCTGATTGACCACAACTGAACCGGTACGGGCATTCACCACCACTTTGGCTAAGTCCATGGTAGATTGAACTTCCAGCTCAAGCAATTGGGCCATGATGTTCATGCGCTGCGTGCTATCGACTGGCACACGAACAGCGACGGTGCGCGCATCGATGGGTTGCACTGCCCCCGCACCTACAACTCTCTCCATGGCTTCAACGGCCCGTTTCGTTTGCACGTAATCTGCCTTGTGAAAATTGAATTCAATCAAAGGATTCAATTCAGCTTCAGGCGCAGCTTGCTCGACAATCGCGCCACCAGGTATGCGACCTGAAGACATCTGATTGACAGTGGTTCTAGCGAAATTGGTTGAGACTGAAGCGCCCGTAATCACAAGTGAGCCTTGCGCTTGACCATAAATTTGACCATTGGCTGCGCGCAGGGGTGTCATGATCAATGTGCCGCCGCGCAAGCTTCTGGCGTTGGCCAAAGAAGAGACTGTGACATCCATCGCCTGTCCAGGGCGGGCCAATGGACCCAATTCTGCAGTCACCATGACGGCAGCAGCATTGCGAGCTTGCAAATTAACGCCTGGGGGAATTGAAACTCCCAATGAATTCAACATTGTGGCAATGGTTTGACCCGTTACAGGATTGGGGCCAGCGCTATCACCCGTTCCATCTAGACCAACGACCAAGCCATATCCAACAAGTTGGTTGGGACGCTGGCCAGAAACCACTGCCATGTCTTTCAAACGTTCAGCCCAGCCTGTGCTTGCACCCAGCCAGAGCGAGGCCAGTACCAAACATTGAATGATTCGACTGATTTTCATGATACGCACCTCAGTTTGGCGAATAGCGAACAAAGAGTTTTGTCAGCCAACCAGGATTTTTAACTTCATCGGTGATACCCGCACCGCGGTATTCAATGCGCGCATCTGCTACTTGGGATGACAAAATGGTGTTGCCTTGCAAATTGACGGGCGATACAACACCGCCAAATCGAATCACCTCTTCTTCATTACCCACGGCCAGTCGCTTCTCTCCACCCACGCTCAAATTGCCATTGGGCAGAACTTCCAAAACAGTCACTGTGATGGTGCCGCTGAATTGATTGGAAGCTGTTGAGCCACCCTTGCTGTCAAAGTTGGTCGAGCCCGAGCTGTTGGCGCCAGCATTGATAGCACGACTTGTAGATGGATTGTTAGCACCCGTTTGATTTCTAACTGCGTTCAAACCAGCATTCAAGCTGTTTGCAGAATTTCGACTTGCCACCGTACCACCATCTTTGCTTGCACGGGTTGTTTCGTTCAGCAACACGGTAAGTGTGTCACCCACACGCGCAGCACGACGATCTTCAAATAAACCGCGGTACGCTCTAGGGTTGACTTGAGCCGCTGGGACTAATGATCCCCGACTTGTTACTATCAAATCCTGGGCCTGGGGGCGAATGGTGGTTTCTGTATTGAGCAAAGACTGCTTACCTGCTGAAGGTAATTCAGCGCAGCCCACCATTGTCAGAAGTGGTGCGATCAGAAATAGAATTTTGATCATCACAATTGTCCTAACTTTTGAAGAATTTGATCTGACGCTGAAACAGACTTGGCTGTGATTTCATAGGCGCGTTGTGCTGCAATCAAAGATACCAATTCTTCCGCAACATTCACATTCGACTGTTCGGTGTAGTACTGGCTGATGGTGCCAAATCCGTCAATCCCAGGAACCCCGATTTGAGGTTCACCAGACGATGCCGTTTCATAATACAAACCTCCACCACCTGTTGAAAGTCCGGTAGGATTGACAAAATTCACCATAGCAATATGGCCCGCCACAATGGGATCAGTCGTACTTGCCAAGTAGTAGCTTACTGTGCCATCGCTACCAACAACGACTGCCGTGGCATTGCTAGGAATCACGATACCTGCTGCGTTGATGGGGCCTGGTGTTTTACCAGAGCTGTTTTCACCCATCACCACATTGCCACTAGACGTGACAATTTGGCCTTTGTCATTGCGCATGAAGTTACCGGCTCGCGTATAGGCAGTGCCACCACCCGTTGCAACAGCAAAAAAACCATTGCCATTGATGGCCATGTCCAAAGGATTTTGACTTTGAATCAATGAACCTGCGCTGTTAATGCGTTGTGTAGCAGAAATTCTTGAGCCATTACCTGCTTGAAGGCCCGCAGGTATATAGCCGCCACTCGATTCCTCGACCAAACCTGGGCTGCGTAAATTTTGATACAGCAGGTCTTCAAAAATCGGACGGACTTTTTTGTAGGCAGTGGTCGAAACGTTGGCCAAATTGTTGGAAATAGTATCCAAGCTTGTCTGCTGTGCATCTAAGCCTGTTTTAGCAGTCCATAGTGATCGCAACATTTTCTAACTCCTTAATGACTCAAGTCTTTAAACTCTAGACAGAGACATCAAAGTCCCTGCGGTTTTTGAATTCTGCTCAGCTGCCTGAACCAAGCGGATATTCAAATCAAACAAACGGTTTTGGGCAATCATTTGCACCATGGCTTGAGCAGCATTCACGTTGCTGCCCTCTAATGAACCATGCAAGACTTGCACGTCAGCTGAAGCATCCAGCTCTTCGGTCGAGCCAAAGAGCCCATCGGGTAGACGCTCTAAGGTGTGGGGCAATGGGTTGACTAACTTCAAGCGAGCAACCGTAGTCTCCAACATCTGTCCGGGCAAGGTGACGCGAATGGTGCCGTTGCTCGAAAATTGAATGTCTTTGCTGCCTGGCGGAATTTGAATTTCTGAACCTTCATCGTCTAGGACCGCAAGCCCCGCTGAATTCACCAAAAAGCCCTGCGCATCCAAATGAAACTTGCCAGCACGTGTATAGGCTTCTTGGCCATCGCTGCGGCGAACCACAAACAAGCCTTGATCTTGAATGGCAAGATCCAAAGGGTTGCCAGTTGGCGAAACAGTGCCGGGCGTCCAGTCGGCACCAGGGGTTGAATCGACCACAAAAGAACGTGAATCTGCGCTTGCACCCTCTACCGGTACAGCACGAAACATCGAAAGCATTTCACGGAAGCCTGGCGTTTGCAGATTGGCCATGTTGTGCGTGGTGGTGGCCAGCTGCCCCATGGCATGCTTGGCACCAGTCATCGCGGTAAATGCAAAACGATCAATCATGATTCAATTTCTTTAGGAGTGTTCAGCTGATTAACCAACCATCTGCAAGGTATCGCGCAGAGTTTGGTCGAAGGCCTTCATACTTTGTGAATTGGCACTGTAAGAGCGCTGCAACACCATGAGACGCACCAGTTCGTTGGCCAAATCAACATTGGAAGCCTCTAAGGCTTGACCTTTGACTTCACCAAAAATACCGGTTCCAGCGCGGCCAACCAAAACGCCATCAGCAGAGTGCTCTGTACCTGAATCAACAGAAGCTGCGAATGCGTTCTTGCCAATTGGAATCAAACCTTCAGCGTTTTCGAAGTGAACCAAGGCAACTTGCCCAACGAACTGCTGTTTGCCTGTGCCGTAGACACCAACAATACGGCCTTGGTTGTCAACGGTCACGTTGGTCAAACGAGCCAAGGGCTCGCCATTTTGATTGCTTTGTGTAATTTGGAATGCGCCAGCTTGCAAGCTTGTGCCAGATAAGTCCAGATTGAAAACCAAATCAGAGCTGCCGCCAGCTTGATTGGTGACACGTGTTGAAAGTGTGGTTTCTGTTTTGAAAGTTGGATTGCCTGATACGGCATCGGTGACCAAGGAGTCGATGTTTCGACCACCAATAAATCGCAATTGAGAAACCGACTTATAACCGCCGTTGACACCTTCCGTCTCGGGTGTGATTTGACGATTGGATGCAGTAAGGGGATCTTGATAATCGTAAAATTTTCCGTCAATAGAAGCGTAGACCTCTACCTTGGCCATTGTGGTTGTCAAGAGTTCGCCGCTGCTCTTTTTGTTTGAAGCGCCTTGAACAGTAATTTCTGTTCCATCTGGGGTGACCAATGTCATGTTCAACGCATGCTTAAACACCGCTGCAGTGGTACCAGTCACATTTTTCGACAAAGTAACCGTATTGGTCGATTGGTTAATTGCAGTGACGATGGCGCCTGTGTCTACACCCCCCAAATAAAGCTTGTCACCCTCTTTCAAAGCCGCGGCGGATGAAGGAAGCGTCAATGTATTGGTATCTGATGGCGCTCCACCCAAAGTGAATGTATTGTCTGGTTCATAGAAAGTTACTGCTGCACCATTGGGCACTGAAATACTACCGCTGGCCAAGGTAATTGTTGTAGCGCCAGAAGCGTGTGCGCCCACAGTGAATCCAGAATCAACACCATTGATAAAGATCTTTTTACCAGCCACAGAAAGGTTAGAGCCAGCAAGGCTTGGAGCAGATGCGAGTGTGAATGAACCAGCGCCACTTACCGTAGCATTGCTCAAGGCTGCTGCAGAGGGTGCCGTATCAACACGCAACACAGATTCTTTGTTCAAGGTGACCAAAGTGGCGCCCAATGTATTTGGAGATGACGATGGTCCGGGACTGTAGGTGTATCCACTGCCATCTGTTTCCGATTTGATAGACAAAGTGCCATCAGAAATACGGCGGTAATAGACCTCAAGCGTGTGCGAGTTGCCTTCGTTGTCAAATACAGTTTGTGAGGTCTTATTGTTGTAGGTTGCCTGCGTTGGGTCAAAAGCAACATTGGCTGTTTTTGTAAAGGCACTCGCAGTTGAATCCAACAAGGCTGCAATGCGTGACTTTGTTGTTTCGTTGCCTGGCAAATTGCTGTTGGGCATGCGTAGCAGGCCGTTATTTTTAATCAAGTCATCGCTGATTTCTGTACCGTCCAAAGATGGCTGATAACCTGTGAGGTACATGCCGTTTTCATTGACAATGAAACCCTCTTTGTCAACGCCAAATTGACCATTGCGTGAGTAGTACACAGCCGATGGGTCTACGCTTCCTGCCGTACCAGAACCCTGCAACAAACGGAACATGCCTTTGCCGCTGATGGCCAAATCCAAAGGATTGGCAGAGTTTGTAATGGTGCCTTGCAACATGGGGCGACGAACGCCCAATGACTGAGTTCCCATGCCCACACGCGCCTGATCGGCTGGGTTAATTGCCTTCACAAACTGATCAGCAAAAACATATTCGCCAGCTTTGTAACCAATGGTATTGGCATTGGCAATGTTGTTACTGGTTGCATCAATGGCTAAAGATGTGTTTTGCAAGCCAGAAAGCGCAATGGTGTAGTTACTCATTTCAGGTTCCTCAGGTAAAAAATCGTTGTTTGTTTAAAAAATCAAATGGCCAGCCATTTGAGAATGTCTGTTGACAAAATACTGCGTCCGTCACTCAGTCCCACTTTCAGATCTGAGCCCTCTTGTCCAATGCTTGCCACCATGGCACCCACATAGGAAGTTGGATAAGAAACCTTGCCTTGTGCATCGGTGGCTGTGAGCTCTAGCGTGTACATACCTTGAGCAACTTTCTTGCCTTCGTCGTTCGCACCATCCCAAATGAAATCGGTCACCCCAGCTGCTGTGGCACCAAAATCAAATTGATTCACAATTTGTCCATTGCTATCTCTGATGACCGCTTTGAGTGAGCTCACCGATGTGTCTAGCTTGGCTGCCATGCTGATCGGGCTGCCTGTGTAATAAGCACCAGACCCTGCAGACAAAGCCGTTTTACCTACGCTAGAAGCCAAGTTCATGAAGTTGGCTGACTGCATTTGAGCCACCAAAGAATTGACCGATGTGTTGAGCTTATTGATGCCGTCGACCTGGTTCAATGCCGCCAGTTGTGCCGTCATGGCTGCGTTGTCCATGGGGTTCAAAGGATCTTGGTTTTGCAATTGAACGGTCAACATCTTCAAGAAATTTTGTGACAACTCCTTGGCTGACGTGCCATCACTTCTTTTTGCAATCTGTGGCTGGCTTGGGTCAAAGACCGGAATATTGCTAATGCTGGTAGACATTTCGATTTCCTTTATTTGCCAAGATCAAGCGTCTTGAGCAACAACTGCTTGGTGGTGTTCATCATTTCCACATTGAATTGATAAGCACGCGAGGCAGACACCATGTCCACCATTTGTTCTGCAGGATTTACGTTGGGCATCAACACATAACCTTGTGCATTGGCCAGGGGATGGCCAGGGCGATATTCCATGCGGGGCGCTGCATCGCTTTCAACAATGCGCGCCACTTTGACGCCCTGCCCTGCGTGTCCATTTCGTGGTTCCGCTTGAAACACGGCGTGGCGTGCGCGGTAGGGCTGGCCATCGGCACTGACAGCGGTCTCTGCATTGGCCACATTGGAGGCAATGAGGTTCAAGCGCAAAGATTGGGCAACCAATCCTGTTGTGCCTACGTCAAAAGTCCCGAGTAAGCTCATGATGGTTGTCCTGTAATGGCAGACAAACGAGTGCGCAATGTAGAGCCCAAAAAGCTCAACGCGCTTTCAGTGAAGAAGGCATTCTTCACGAAGTGGCCACGCTCAATGTCTGGATCTACGGTATTACCGTCAACGGAAGGCTGAACTGGCACACGAAACATTTTGTTGGGGCCGCCAACACGCACGGGTACGGCAATGTGTGCTTGGTGCGTTAAATCTAGGCCCAAGGAAGTTGGGTCCTTCAAGCCTGACAGCCGAGCTGCCAACACGGCTGGAAATTCAATGTCACGTGCTTTGAAGTTCGGTGTGTCTGCGTTCACCAGATTTGAGCTCAGTACCTCATGGCGAAAGCTGCGCAATTTGAGCGCAGTCTCACCAAAAGTTAAGGGGTCATAACGGGGTACGGTGTTCACTTTGAAATCCGGTTCTACAAAAGTTGTTTGGAGATACCTTCGCAAACCCCGTGCCAACCTCGAAATACCTCTTAAAAGCTGGTTTTGAGCCATTTAAGTGGTACAAATGGCCGAAATGTCAGGGCGCAATGCTTTTCGCGGCAAAATTTGCAGGCTTTGTCTGTAGCGTCTTGGAAATTTATGCCGGGCAAGTGCTAAACACTTTCAGGCTTTCAACACAACGAACACTTTGAGCAGAATTGGCTGAATCCGCAGACACAGGCGAAGAAAAGGAACTTGACCCGACCGAGCGGCGGCTTGAACGCGCTCGTGAAGAAGGTGAATATGCGCAATCGCGCGACCTCACCACCCTGATCGTATTGGTCCTGTTTACAGCGTTCTTGTTAAGTGCTGGCAGTGCACTGATGGGGGGCTTGGTGGCTTTGGTCAAAGCCGGGCTGACATTCGACTCTAGCCAAGACTGGCAAGATCATTTGTTGGTATGGGCCTCAGGCCCACTCGTGCAAAGCTTTTTGTGGGTCTTGGCCATCATCGTGCCACTCTGGTTTGTCTCCTCCCTCGCACCTTTGGCCTTGGTGAAGTTCCAGCCCGTTTGGGCTTTCAAAATGAACCCCAATCGACTTGACCCCATTGCGGGCTTTGGTCGAATTTTTTCAACCCAAACGCTCACGGAGGTCATGAAGAACATCCTCAAAGTGATCGTGATTTTTGGCGTGGGCATTACCTATGTCGTGAGTCTCTTCAGCAGTTTGAGTGCTTTAGCGCATCAAGACTTCAAGCAAGCGCTTTACAACAGTGTGGGCCTGATCGAAACTGGCTTGCTTTTGCTGCTCCTGCCGATTGTGCTTGTGGCAGCTGTAGATGTGGTCATTCAGGTGTTCAATTTTCAAAAGCGCATGCGCATGAGCCCAGAAGAGATGAAGCAAGAGATGAAGGAAAGCGAAGGCCCGCCCGAATTGAGAAGCCGATTGCGCCAGCGCCAAAGACAAATTGCCACCTCGCGCATGATGTCGGCCATCGAAAAGGCCGATGTGGTGCTGGCCAACCCAGACCACTACTCTGTCGCCCTTCGATACGACCCTGAAAAAATGCGCGCACCCATTGTTGTTGCCAAAGGTGTGGATGAAGTGGCCTTGATCATTCAAACTTTGGCTCGAGACAATCAGGTGCCAATTGCACGCATTCCGCCTCTTGCCAGAATGCTCCACCGACATTTGAAAGTGGGCGAACCCATACCGGCCGCCTTGTTTGAAGCGGTGGCCAAGGTTTTGGCATGGGCCTACGAACTCAAGCAGGCTTCAGGCACTGACGATTTGCCTTTGCCTGAAATTGGCGCATTGCCCGAAATTGAGCCTAAGGTTTAACCAACAATCCCGCTCGAATCAATTCAAAGGGTGATTCCAAAGCGCGCTGCACCAAATCGCTGAACGAAGGCAGCAACAAAGTGAGCACCAAAAAGACCACTGGAATCATGATGGCAAAACCCACAGAGAACAAATTCATCTGCGGGCTCACACGCGCCAAAACAGCCTGTGTCAGATTGAACAAAAAGTAAACTACGATGGCAGGCAGCGCCAGTATCAGACCAAGCGCAAAGGACTCTTGAATCAAAACCAACACAGAGTCAAAATGCCAAGCTGCAGGCCAGGTTCCCAATGGCAAGACCATGAAGCTTTGAATCAAAACATCCAACATGATCAAATGAACATTGAGTGAAAAAGCCAACGCCAACGTCAGCATCCCCAGCAACTCACCTACCAAACCCGAAGCCAAATTAGGATCTTGCTGCAAAGTGGCGGCAAAGCTCAAACCCGATTGTTGAGACAGCACATCGGCCAACATATCGACGGCCGTCAGCCCCACTCGAATCATCCACCCCGATGCCAACCCGATGGCCAGCTCAATGAAAACAAGAGAATAGCCTGGCGGCAAGCTGGCCAAGTCTGGTAAGTTTTTTTGAACAAGCGGCAAGAGCGCAAAGGACAGGACCAAAGCCAGCAAGATACGCAAGCGAAGTGGCGAAGCCCTGAATGCGAAAAGTGGCATGGCCAAAAAACAGCCCAACAAACGCACGGAAATCAGCATCCAGACAGTGACAGTCTGCGTCATCCAATCAGGACTGATGGGCAACATGGCTTAGCGCAAAATATCGGGCAGTTCCATGATGACCTCGCGCAGGTAATCGACAAACAGCGCAAGGCTAACAGGGCCAGCCACCAACAGCACCAGCGCAATCACGAGGAGCTTGGGAATGAAGGCTACTGAACTTTCATTGACCGAAGTGGCGGCTTGCAAGATACCAATGATTAAGCCCACCACCAACAGCGCGATGAGCACAGGGCCGCTCAAAACAAACGCCATCCAAAGCGCTCTGAAGGTCACTTCAATGACAAAGCCTGAATCCATGTCAGGTCACCTTGAAACTGTTGACCAGCGATGCTGCCAGCAATGACCAGCCATCGGCCAAAGCAAACACCACCAGCTTCAATGGCAAAGAAAACATCATGGGCGAGACCATGACCATACCGAGCGATGTGAGGATACTGGCCACAGCAAAATCGATGGCCAAGAAAGGCAAGTAAATAAGGAAGCCAAACAAGAAACCAGTTTTAATTTCCGAAACAGCAAAAGCTGGGATCAGAAGGGTCATGGGCACGTCGGCCCGCGTTTGAATGGGTTGGCCCCACAGCCTCACGAACAAATTGAGATCGTCTTTGTTGGTTTGTGACAGCATGAACTGTTTCAAGGGCTCGGCACCCACCTTGACCGCCTCTTCAAATCCAATTTTGCCTGCCGCCAAAGGCAAATAAGCATCGGTGTACATGGCCATGAAAATGGGGTGCATGACAAACAGCGTCAAGAAAACTGCCAAGCCAATTAAAACCAAATTGGGCGGCATGCTTTGCAATCCCAAGGCCTGCCTGAGCATGGAGAACACAATCAAAATGCGAATGAAACTGGTCATGAGCATGAGCGCGGCGGGCAAGAAAGACAGCGCGGTAAGTGCCAACAGCGTTTGCACTGGCACGGAATAAACAGTACCGGCTTTGGAAGAGGTAGCCGTAACCAGCGGTAAATTTTGAGCCAGCGCCCAGCCACCGCAAGTGAGGAGTACCAGCGCCAACAGGCCTTTAAGCCAACGAGAGGCCATGAACGATTGAAAGGTCATTTGCCGGTCTTTCCGGAAAGGAGGGTCTGCAATTGACCTGCAAAACCGGCTGACAAAACGCTGTTGCCCATGGTGGGCTCAAAGCTTTCCAGCTCAGTGAGATAGCTGATTTGGCTGGGCGTGTGTCCTAGTGCAACAATTCGGTCGCCCATGCGAACCACCAGCAAACGCTCTCTGGGGCCTACAGGAAAAGCTGCTAAAAGTTGAATTTGCCCGCCTGTGGCCGTACCTTGCGTGCCTCTGCGATAGAGCCAAACCACCACCGCCACCAACACAATCAACATGGAAAGGGTGATCAAGCCCAACCAAGCACCACCCCAGACAGAAGACGAGGTGGCCGGAGCTTGGGCAGCGCTGCTGAAAGGCGCTGCCGTCTGAGCCTGCACGCTCCAAATGAAAATTCCAAAAAGGGATCCAACTAGGGGGCGTGCATGAGATTTCATAGGCTATCGATTGGTTTTTCGTAATCGTTCCGAAGGTGAAATGATATCAGTCAGACGGATACCATAACGATCGTTCACGATAACGACTTCTCCTTGGGCAATCAAGCACCCATTGACCACCAAATCTAGTGGATCTCCCGCATGGACATTGAGTTCAATGACCGAGCCTTTGTGCAGGGCCAAAAGCTCGCCAATGGACATTTTGGTACGTCCCAGCTCCACCATGACTTTGACGGGCAAGTCCATGATCATGCCCACATCGCGAATGCCGGTGTCGGAGGGCTCGGTTGCTTCCAAATTGTCAAAGGTGGCTTTTTGCACTTGGCCAGTGACAGGCGCGTTTTTCAGCCAGCGGGTCAGGTCGTCGGCAGGGGTATTGCCACTTAGGTTAGAAAGTCCGTCCATTATTGGGCTCCCTCATTTTTTTGAATTTGATCTGCCAATTGGTTCATGGCTTGAGCCGCTGCGTTCAAGTCAGCTTGGGCCTGCTCTGGCACCATCGAGCTTGGCGTGAAAGCCTCAGGGCCAAGAGCATCGGCAGTGTCAAAGGGCGCTGTTTCATGGAAAGAATGCTGATCATGAATGTGTTCTACCTTGACCGCATAGTTGCCATTGCGAACACCATAGCGGCCGCTCAACATACTCACACCGTCCACCATCATTCGCACAGGCTCCGACAGCTCAATGGGTAACACTTGCCCAATTGACAGGGACAAAAGCTGCGCCACGGTGAGTTCTTTTTCACACAAAACCGCCACAGCTTCAACGGGTGTTGAATGCAGTTGGTGTTGAAGGCTTTTGCTCCAGGCCACGGGCTGTGCCGCAGTAGCACTATCGAGCTCAGATGAAGTCGGATTCAAACACTGCAAAGCTCTGCGAGGCAAACACAAATTAACCTCAAGTTCAACGCGATTGAAAACAATCACAAATTGAGCGTGCAATACCGCTTCTTGCGGGGATGTGAGGCGCAAGGAGGCCATTTGTTGCTCTTGGCGCAGGTTCTTCAAGCGAATAGGATAAACCGCCTGCCATGCAGATTCATATGCTGTGGCCAAAGATTCCACCAAACGTTGACGCACACCCAGCTCAATGTGCGTCACGCGGCGCGGCAAATCTCTGACTGGAATACGACCTGCCCCACCAAACACACAATCAACAGCCGTGGTGACCCAGCGGCTGTCGAAACTCCAGGCACACAAAGACTGCAAGGCGTCAATTTCAAAGACTTGAATATCAGCTTGCGCAGGCACGTCTTCTAAAAACTGTACATAACTTTTGAGATCAAAGCTGCCTGCGCGAATTTGGACCACAGCAGGAACCAAGGCCGACAAAGACTGGCGCCATTGCGCCAAAAACTGCATGTGCAAAGCTTCGACTTGCTCACGGTTCCAGTCGACGCCCATAAAGGCGCCTGTTGCAAATGGAAATTGCACGCTTGAATTTGGTTTGTTCATGTTTTCAATCGATCAAGCATAGAGATAAACTTGGCCGCCATTGTTGTTGCGGGCTCTTTCGGCAGCCACTACACGTGTGGTTTGCACAGAAGCTTCTTGGGGTTTGGCGTTGTCAAATCCTGGTTCGTTGGGCGTCCAGTTGGCAGTGCCAGAAGACGAAGAATCTTTATTTTGGCGCATGTCCAATTGCAAATTCAATCCCATTTCCTGAAATTGTTCTTGGAGTTGGGGAGCACTTTGCTCTAGCCGTGTTTTGGTGGAATCGCTCACACCCTCCACCCTCAAGTAAGCGCCGCCCTTGTCATCCAATTTCAATTCAATGGTGAATTTGCTTTGATCTGGTGGCGTCAATTCCATCACCACATTTCCTCCACCCTGCTTCACCTTGCGATGAATTTCCACCTGCACTGCGCCCGAATCCAGACGCAACTCATGTGGCACGACTGGGCGCGGTGGTTCTTGAGGTTTGAGAGCCACCCAATCCATCACCGTGGTCACAGGTCGTTGCGGTCCGCCCACCAAGGTGCTCACAAAGGTCGTTGACACCTCGCTGAAATCCTTGACCACAGACTGACGTGATTCAGATTCCAATGGATTGACTTCACTCGCATCGTTCTGGACGGAGTACATGGGACTCAATAGAGCCTCAGGTCTACTCAAGAGGTCTTGATCCTGCTGAGCAGAAGGTACCATCGAGGCCCCCATAGTTGCAGAAATTGGGCCTGAAATTAGGGTGGCTTCATCACCTTCCTGAGACACAGGCTTTGAAAGATTTGTGTTTGGCGCCAAGCCTTCTTTTAGTTGAGCACCTAACTTCGCATCAAATTTAAATGACGCTTCTTCTTTAGTTTCTGGCTTTGAGTTCTGCAATGACGCATCACCTGCAATGCGAATGGACGAATCCATTGGCACGCCAGTCAATTGATCTTTGCCAGCAACATTGGCAGCTGAATTATCTTGGCCAACCAAGCCTGTTTTGTTGTTTTCTAAGCTTGCAATACCTTGGTAAGAGGGCTGCGTTACGCTGCCTTGATTTGTCAAAGAGGTGTTTGGATCAATTGGTTTTGCTACATCGGTTTTGGCAAGATCGGAAGCAGAGGGCTGCCTATCTATGGCCGATGTGGCCTGAAGCACCGTCGCCTCTGAACTGACGCTTAAATGACCTGACTCACCCGCTTTAACAACTGGTATTGCCGAAGATACTTGGGCTGAATCAAGGGGTGCTTGATTCACCTGACCCAACAAAGGCTCACTGGCGTTCAAGTTTCCGTTGGAGATAGCATTTGACTGATCGGCTGAACCTGAAAATGGCAGCGCCTGGGTCTGCTCTAAACCAATTTGATTGGAAAGCGTGCTGGATTGAGCGGTTTGCGTGGGCTTTTGTTCAACGCCACCGACGCTGTTTGCTGCAGCCATTGGCGTCAATGAATTTGTCAATGGTTGATTTGCAACTTGTGCGACTTCAACCCATTGATTCAAGTTTTGATCGGAAGCATTGGCCGCCGACTTCTGGAGCTCGCTTGCTGCTCCCAATGAGTCTGTGATGCCAGATGGGTTCAGAGCGACTTGCTCACTTTGAGCACCAACACTGTTCAGTGTTGTGAGCGCTCCCAGCTGAACGTCTACTGCCAAACCTGCACTAGTTGCGCCTACATCACCCACAACTCCCACGGCATCAGGCGCTTGCGTCTGATGAACTGGGACTACAGCGACAGGCGCTTGAATTAACATTTGTGCCGCAAGTGCAGCAGCAGCCATTTCAGCCGCCTGGGTAGCCTCCAAAGCATTCGGCAAGGGTGTTTCCGCCATCAGACCACTGGCATCCTGTGCCAAAGCTGCTTCATCCGAAGCCAGTGTGCCTTGGTTCGCAAAGGCAAAATTTGCTTCTCCCACCGCATTCAGCAACACATCGGGCGGCAAAATTTGCAGGTCATTGAGCTTGGCATCCACACCCTGCAAAATGGGTTTTGGCGCCGAATTTGCGCCTTCCGTTAACTGAGCGGGCGACTGCATTGCATTGGCCAGCTCCTCTGTAAAGCCCGCATCTAAAGGCGTTGAAGCAGGGTCTTGCGGCTCAGCAGGAGCCCCAGTAAATTGAACAGTGGATGGGTTGCTAACAAGAATTGCCATGGTCTAATTTCCCAAAATATAGCCATGTCATGCAAATTAGATGCCACCCTTCAAGAAGATCGATGCCGGGCCTGTAAAACGTCTTCCATGGCCTTCTCATCTTGGTGGTCCAAGGCCATTTGTTTGAGGCGCTGTCTCTTGGCAATGAAGTTTTCAAAGGTTTTGAGTCGCTCAGCGTCTTGCTGCGCCTTCTCTAGGGCTTCTTTGCTTTGCAACTGCAGATTTTGTATCTCAGGCTCTTGCGAGGCTGCCGTGGCGCGAAGCTTTTGACCAAAGCTGGCTTGGGTTTGAAGCTGCAACACAGTATCGCCCTTCTGTGCTGCATTCATCCATTGCGATTCGTATTCGTTGGCATACGACTCAATTTGTTCATTGAAGTTACGGACTCTGTCAAACTCGGCTTTCACCATTTTTGACTTGGCCACAGACCTGTCTTTGCGCATTTTGAGCATTTGCTGCAAGACCTGAAACACACGACCGCTCATGACTGAGAGGCCCTCGCAATGGTTGCCAGCGCCTCAACGCTGCCCTGAATATCAGCCACCATGTGAGAGTCTTGCTGCAAGAAAGTTTTGATGTGCGGCCATAGCTTGAGGGCAGCATCCAGATCTGGATCAGAACCCGCCATGTAAGCGCCCATGGCTACCATGTCTCGACTTTGCACATGCCGGCTTATAAGCTGCTTGATGCGGCGTGCCGCCAAAACATGCTCTTTGCTTGCAACTTTGGGCATGACCCTTGAAATCGATTTCTCTATGTCAATGGCGGGGTAATGGCCGGCATCGGCCAACTCGCGCGATAAAAAGATATGGCCATCCAACACACCCCGAGCAGCGTCTGCAACCGGGTCGTGCACATCATCACCCTCAAGCAGCACCGTGTAGAAAGCAGTTAAAGAGCCCTCAGCATTCTCGCCGTTACCCACACGCTCTACCAACGCAGGCAAACGGCCAAACACACTGGCAGGATAGCCACGCGCCACAGGCGCCTCACCCAAGCTCAAGCCAATTTCTCGCTGGGCCATGGCATAACGGGTGAGCGAATCGACAATCAAAACCACATGCTTGCCTTGGTCTCGAAACCAAGTAGCCACATCGGTGGCATATTCAGCACCTTTAGCGCGAGACAAGGGTGATGTGTCTGCGGGCGAGGCCACCACCACGGCACGTGCACGGGAGTTCTCGTCCAGCTGATCGTCACAAAACTCACGCACCTCACGGCTGCGTTCGCCCACCAAGGCAATCACAATCACATCGGCCACGCAATTGCGCGTCAGCATTGACAGCAAAACGCTCTTACCTACGCCAGAGCCAGCAAACAAGCCCAAGCGCTGGCCGCGCCCCACCGTGAGCATAGAGTTGATGGCTCTCACGCCTGTGTCTAGCGGCTCATGAATGGGCGCTCGTTTTAATGGATTGGGCGATGCAGGCCGCGTGAGTGCATCTGACCAACTGGCGCCGCCCAAACCATCCAGCGGGCGGCCAAGGCCGTCTACCACCCGGCCCAAGAGCTGCGGCCCAATGGGCAATGACGCAATGCCCTGACGCATCTGATAACCGTTGGGGCCCCTTTGCGGTGTGAGCAAGGGGTACACCACAGCACCAGGTGAAAGACCGCTGACTTGGTCAAATGCCATGAGATAGGTGGTGTCGCCTTCAAAGCCAATGCACTCTGCATCGATCCACAAACTTTGACGGCTGTTTTCAACACAAGCGTGCGAGCCAATGGGAAGTGGCAAACCTTCCACCTCAATGAGCAAACCTGAAACACGCTTGACTCGACCTTCTCGAACCGACAAAGGCAATCGCGCCAATTTGGCGCGATGCGCCTGCACAAATTCTGCTAAATCGGCGGTGCTCACAGACGGCTCTTTGAGAAAACCGGTCAGGCTTGACCGGAGGCAGAATGAGGCAGCAAGCCCAGCGCACTGCGCACCAGCGCCTCACGCGCTCGGCTGCCCACATCCAGTCGCGTGCCTTCTACCTGCACATATGCATAGCCAGCACTGAGTTCTGGATCGGCTCTAAGGACGGTGGTGAAAGGCATGTCTGGATCACGCAGCAAGTTTTCCCAAGCTTCTAATTCTGCTTGGGGTACGCCTACCGTTAAGCTTTGACCAGGCCGCGGCAAACGCAGCAAAGCCTCTTGAACTGCAGCCACAAACACCGATCGATCCATTTGTTCTTTGCCTGCCAAACGCAAAGCCGTTTCGTACACCCATTCGGGCAATACATTTTGAAAGGCATCGGGCAAGTCGGCCAGTCTTTGCAGGACTTGCTTCAGGGATTGACCCAGTTGTTCAATGTCTTGGGCGCCACTTTGATAGCCCTGCTGGTAGCCCGTTTGAAAACCCTCTTGGCGACCCTTTTCCAAACCTTCTTCTCGGCCTAAAGCAGCAGCCTGATTGCGGCCTTCAATCAAACCTTCTTGAAGGCCTCGCGCAAATGCCTCTTGATAAGCTTTGGCACGAATCGATTGAATTTCGTCGATGGTAGGCAGAGTGATTCCGGCAGGACCCTGTGAACTCGCAGAGTACTTTGCACTTGCAGCTGCAGGCGCTGGCTCAGCATCAAAAGAGGGCGGGGTCCAGCGATCCATCACAAGCTGTACTTAAACCATGCCAGCGGAAGCACCAGCACCGATGCGGTCGAGTGATATGAGTTTTTCGTCTTGCAAACGGCGAGCAACCTGAACTACCTCACGTTGCTTAGATTCAACTTCCTGAACGCGAACGGGTGGCAAGCCATCCATTTCAAAGCGCAAGCGATCAGATTTGCTCTTGGTCACGTTGGACAACATGAAGTCGCGAACGGCAGGGCTAGCGCCTTTCAGCGCAATGAGCAAGACATCGTTGGCCACTTCAGACAGAACCCGTTGCACCGCCTGAGGTGAAATCTGCAGAAAGTCATCAAACTTGAACATGCGACCGGCAATTTGATCTGCCAGTTTTGGAGAATGGGTTCGAATGTTGGCAAGCGTTTTTTGTTCTACGCCGCCAGTGAACAAACTCAAAATTTCAGCTGCTGGCAAAGCGCCACCCACGCCACTAATATGGGACGCTGAATCGGCACCTAAAGTGCGCTCTAGCATGTCGTTGAGCTCTACCAATGCCGTCGGATTGATTTGGTCTAAAAGTGCAACACGCAACACGAGTTCATCGCGGGTTTCGTCATCAAATTGCTCCAAAACAGCTGCCGACAATTCTGAAGGAATCAATGCCAAAAGCGTGGCCACCACCTGCGGGTGCTCTTCTTTTAAATGCAACTGCAATTGTTCGGGCGACATATTGGTGAGCAAATCAAGCGCTGGCACGCTTTGCGCCAACTGATTGGCCGGGGATAGACCCATGTCCGCAGCTTCACCAGAAAATTTCTCTACCAAGGCGGCCACAAAAGCTTTAGGGTCGAATGGCACTTGTTTGCGGTGCTCTGTGATGTTCTTGAAGTTGTCTAACACTTCAATCATCACTTCTCTGTCTAGGCTTCTGACAGTAGCCAACAAAGATGAAACTTTTTGAGCCTCAGAGGGAGAAAAAGATTTGATCAATTCACCTGCAACGTCAGGCCCAATGGCCATCAAAACAATGGCAGCTCTGGAGGGTCCATCCAAGGACTGCAAGCCTTGACCCACTGATTCGGGCGATTGCAAGCCTTTGCGCAAAGCGCCGCCCAAGATACCAGGGCTGAATGTGGTTGCCATATTGCTCATGTCCGCTCCTGATTGGCAGGCTGGGGTTCAGATACCCATGCACGCAACAACAAGGAAGCATCCTGTGGCTGCTCTTTGGCGTATTTGACCGCGTAAGTGACCAGTTCATCAATCTTGGCTTTGCTTGCAATTTCTCGCTCACGCATCCGAGCCATTTGCTCTTGAATCTCACGCTCCACCCGCTCGTCTCTGGCTTTTTGCGCTTCTTGCTGAGCAGCCCAAGTTTCTTCTTGGGTTTGCATTTCTTCCCGCATGCGCTCAGCATCGCTCAATTCAGGCAAAGTGGGCTCAATAAAAACAGGCTTTGGCGGTGCTTTGGGCTTGGGCCAAAGCAAGGGTCGCAAGATGGCAAAGTAGGCAAACAAAACTGCCAAGGCAATGGCACCATAGCTCACCAATTGAGAGACTAAATCGGGGTTCACAATGGCAGGGGGCACAACAGGCTCCTCAGAGAAAGGCAAGTTCATCACACTGACCGTATCGCCACGTGTTTGCACGTAGCCAATGGCATCTTTCACCAGACTATTGATCTTTTGAATTTCGTCTGGCGTGTAGGCCAACTTTCGACCATCGCTAGGCTGTGCGCCCTTTTCAAATTTGTTGTCCAACACAACAGCCGCCGAAACTCGAATCAACTTGCCCTTGCTGGACTTGAGTTTTTCAATGGCGCGGTCAACTTCGTAGTTAACGGTTTGTTCTTTGCGGAAGTTGGAATCGTCCGACACTGCCACGCCCGTTTCCACACTGCCCGGTGCGCGCAAGTTGCGCGGCCTGGTGCCATCGGCTTGAGTTTGAACTTGATTGACGATGGGCGCTTCAGGCGGCACTGGGGGTTGGTTGGTCAAGGAGCCCGGAATGCCACCCGCACCCGACCTGTTGCCACCGGCGTCCACAGATTGTTGGCTGCGAATTGATTGCGGATTGGGCGGGGAGTTTTTGCCGTAGGTTTCTGAAGTGCGCTCGCGCTCATCGAAGTCAACATCTACCGTCACTTGAGCACGGAAGCCTTCTTTGCCCGCCAAGGGCTCCAAAATGGCAGACAAGCGACTGGCCAATGCATTTTCAATTTCGGCGGTGTACTTCAGCTGCGATGCATCCAAGCCGGCCAGTCTGCTAGCGTTTGAGCCCAGCACACCACCTTCAGTGTCCATGATGGCCACGTCTTGCGCCTTCATGCCAGGCACCGCAGAACTCACCAATCGGGACACCGCGGCAATTTGCGATGGATCTAAAACTCGCCCTGGATGCAGCGTCAAAATAACCGATGCTGTTGGCCGCTCTTGCTCGCGCACAAAAGCAGAAGGCTTGGGAACAGCCAAATGAACCCGAGCAGATTTGACCTGACCCATGGAGCTCACGCTGCGCGCCAACTCACCTTCCAAGCCACGCAAATAATTCACGCGTTCCACAAATTGGCTGGTGCCAAACTTTTGGTTTTCTAGCAACTCAAAACCAACATTGCCCGCCTTGGGCAAGCCTTGGCCCGCCAGCTTCAGGCGGGTTTCGTAGACCATGGCTTGAGGCACTTTGATGGCCGCACCACCCTCTGTGAACTGGTAAGGCACATTCATTTGCTGCAAAGCGGCAATGATGGAGGCACCATCGCCCTCGTTCACATTGGTGAACAGCACGCGGTAGTCTGAATTGCTTTTGGCCGATGAGAAAGCCAAACCCAGCGCAAGCACCAAACCAAGCACACCGGCGCCCATGAGCAAACGTTGATTGGTTGTGAGCGCCTGAAAGCGCTGAGAGAGCGTATCGAACAGATTAGATGAAGGTGCAGAGGCGGCAGTGGTACCAGAGTTACCCATGGACAACACGACTGCATCACGATCTAAGGGGAGATCTTTGGGAGCGTCCAAGAACTGAGCCTCTCTTGAAATTCAAAAAGGGTCACAAGTAAATCTCCTTTACTTGCAACATTTATTCAATATGTATTTTATGATAGCTTGTTGGTAATCTTGCAGTTATTACCAATATTCGTTGGGAAATTAACAACAATTACTTAAATGTCAGAAACCACAAAATCAGCGCAGCCAGGCAAAGCCAGTGAACTTGCTGGGGCGTTTGAATTGTTTGTGGAAGCCTCTCAGGCCCTGGAGCAGCAGTACGCCGCCTTGAGCCGAAAGGTCGAAGACCTGAGTGCAGACTTGGTGCAAGCCAATGATCGCTTGAACGTTTTACTCAACGCCTTACCCGCAGCGGTAGTTTTAATTGAAAACGATCACATCAGCCATTTCAATCAAGCCGCCAGTCAACTCATACCTGGACTGAAAAC
>JACCDI010812977.1_pt1 | contig 21141 bp, 19 predicted proteins | sample 7442791 | NCBI WGS metagenome assembly JACCDI01 (sample SAMN15323434, study PRJNA562643) | freshwater metagenome | isolation source: river surface water | place: USA:Blue River Watershed | collected 2017-08-15
AAGCACGTAAGCGCTTCCAATTCAGTAAACGTTAATTTCAGGAGGATCAAACAATGGCAAGAACAACATATCAAGACTTATTGGATGCAGGTGTACACTTTGGTCACCTTACCCGCAAATGGGATCCGAAAATGGCACCGTACATTTTCATGGAGCGCAATGGCATCCACATTATCGATTTAAATAAAACTTTAACTAAAGTAGAAGAAGCTGCTGCCGCGATTAAACAAATCGTGAAATCAGGCCGTAAAGTATTATTCGTAGCTACCAAAAAGCAAGCGAAAGATATCGTAGCCGATCAAGCTAAAGCTGTAAACATGCCTTTCGTAACCGAGCGTTGGTTAGGTGGTATGTTAACCAATTTCGCAACCGTACGTAAGTCCATCAAAAAGATGTCTAACATCGATAAAATGACTAAAGACGGTACTTTCGATGTATTATCAAAGAAAGAGAAATTAATGATTCAGCGTGAGCGTATCAAATTAGAAACCTTATTAGGAGGTATTGCTGATTTGAATCGTTTACCTGCAGCATTATTCCTGGTTGACGTTAAGAAAGAGCACATTGCTGTATCTGAGGCTTTGAAATTAAACATCCCGACTTTCGCGATGGTTGATACCAACTCAGATCCTTCAAACATCGACTTCCCGATTCCGGCAAACGACGATGCAACTAAATCTATCACCCTGATCACCGATATCATTATCAAAGCTATTCAGGAAGGTTTAGATGAGCGTAAACGTGAAAAAGAAGAAGAAGCAGATAAAGAAGGTGCAGCCGCTAAAGCAAAAGTAGACGAAGGTACTGAAGAGGCAGCTGATGCAGCTCCTGCAAAACGTGCCCGTAAAACTACTGCTAAAGCAGAGGCCGCCGAGAATACAGAAGAATAATTAATCATTACAAGTTGCGGGTTATTTTATTGCGAGTTATTTCAAAACCAACACGTAATAATCAACCCGCAATTTTTTAAAAACATAACGAATATGTCTACAGTACAAATTTCTGCAGCAGATGTAAACAAATTACGCCAGCAAACCGGAGCCGGTATGATGGATTGTAAAAAAGCATTAACCGAAGCCAATGGCGATTTCGAAGCTGCTATCGATTATTTACGTAAAAAAGGTGCTAAAGTAGCTGCCAGTCGTTCAGACCGTGAGTCAAACGAAGGTGTAGTAATTGCTAAAACTACTGCCGATGGTAAACGTGGTGTAGTAGTAGAAGTAAACTGCGAAACCGACTTCGTTGCAAAAAATGCTGATTTCATCGCTTTCGCGGAAAGCATTGCTGATTTAGCTATTGCCAATAGCCCTGCCTCTATCGAAGATTTAACCGCTTTAAACTTAAACGGAACTAAATTAGCTGATCAGATCTTAGATCAAACTGGTAAAATCGGTGAAAAAATTGGAGTTTCTAAATACGAAACCGTAACCGGAGAAAAAGTGATTGCTTACATCCACGGTAACTACCGTTTAGGTGTATTGGTTGCTTTAAGCGCTAATGCAGCTGACGCTGATGAAGCTGGTAAAGACGTAGCTATGCAAATTGCGGCCATGAACCCGGTAGCCATTGATAAAGGTGATGTAGATGCACGTACCATTGAGCGTGAGTTGGAAATTGCGAAAGAGCAAATTCGTGCCGAAGGTAAACCAGAAGATATGGTTGAGAAAATTGCTCAAGGCAAATTGAACAAGTTCTACAAAGAATCTACTTTATTGAATCAGGAATTCGTGAAAGATTCGTCAAAAACAATAGCACAATTCTTAGACGGTGTAGCTAAAGGATTAACCGTTACCGCATTCAAGCGAGTTCAATTGGGAGCTTAATTCATTTAAAATCCTCGTCTAACCGACGGGGATTTTTTTTGAGCCTATGTAAAGCTTACAGAATTATTTTATTTTTGATAAACCTCCCAGCATCATGAAATACAAACGCATCCTGTTAAAACTAAGTGGCGAAGCCCTCATGGGCGAAAAACAATACGGAATTGATATTGACCGTGTTGCCCAGTATGCTAAAGATATTAAAGCCGTTCATGCCGAAGGTATAGAAATTGCCATTGTTATTGGTGGCGGAAACATTTACCGCGGTTTAAGTGCCGAAAAAGCCGGAATGGATCGGGTACAAGCAGATTATATGGGCATGCTGGCAACCGTAATTAACAGTATGGCTTTGCAGGATGCCCTAGAAAAAGTAGGTTGTAAAACCCGACTACTTACAGCCATTAAAATGGAGCAGATTTGCGAACCCTTTATTCGTCGTCGGGCCGTTCGTCACCTAGAAAAAGGCCGGATCGTGATTTTTGGTGCCGGAACCGGTAACCCGTATTTTACCACAGATACAGCCGCTTCTTTACGTGCCATTGAAATTAATGCCGACGTAGTATTGAAAGGAACCCGTGTAGATGGAATTTATACCGCCGATCCGGAAAAAGACAGCTCCGCAACCCGTTTTGATCAAATTTCTTTTGACGAAGTGTACAAAAAAGGCTTGAATGTGATGGATATGACTGCTTTCACCCTTTGCCAAGAAAACAATTTACCCATTATTGTATTTGATATGAACAAGCCGGGTAATTTGATGAAACTAACCAAAGGTGAACCGGTGGGTACTCTTGTAAAATAAATTAAATAAAGCCCAATAATTAAAATTCTGTAGGGCTTTACTATTTTTGCTTTTCGAATACGAATACTATGAGCGAACTGATTAAAAAAGTATTAGACGATGCTAAGCTGCACATGGACAAAGCCATTGAGCATTGTGAAAATGAAATTGCTAAAATCCGTGCCGGTAAGGCCATGCCTTCCATGCTGGATGGCATTATGGTAGATTATTACGGCAATCCAACTCCACTAAGCCAGGTAGCCAATGTAAATACTCCGGATGCCCGTACGCTGGTAATTCAACCTTGGGAGAAAACATTGATCCCTGAAATTGAGAAGGCAATTATGGAAGCCAATATTGGTTTGAATCCGCAGAACGACGGTACCATTGTCCGCCTAAACGTACCCCCATTAACCGAAGAACGTCGTCGTGATTTGGTGAAAAAAGTTAAGGAAGAAGCTGAAAAAGGACGTATTGCCATTCGCAACATCCGTAAAGACGCCAACGAAAAGATTAAGAGATTAAAATCCGAAGGGGTTTCTGACGACGAGATGAAAATCGGCGAAGCTGAAGTTCAGAAACTAACCGACGCCTACATCGTAAAAGTTGATAAAGAAGCCGAAAACAAAGAAAAAGATATCATGACGGTTTAATCCGCCGTAATCTAAACGTCATAAGCAAAGGGAGTGCAGGTAATACCTCATTCCCTTTGCTATTTTTGCAGTACGATGAAAATTTTATTCCAATACCTAAAAAATTACAAAGGCCTGTTGATGCTGGCGCTTTTACTGGCAGCCATCAATATGATCTTTTCACTGCTCGATCCACACATCACAGGTAAAATCGTCGACAACTTTCTGGAAAAGCGGGGTAGTCTGGATCGCGTGAGCTATATCCAAGGTATTTTGGGTCTGATTGGATTGGCTGTGGGTGCGGCAATGGTGTCACGTATCGCTAAAAACCTGCAAGACTATTATACCAACATCATCGTACAAAAATTAGGAGCTCAACTGTACGCAGACGGTCTGAAACATTCCCTAGAAATGCCTTACCAAACCTTTGAGGACCAGCGCAGCGGCGAAACGCTTGGCGTTTTACAAAAAGTACGTACAGATACCGAAAAGTTCATCATTACCTTCATCAGTATTCTGTTTACGAGTTTGGTGGGGATGATATTTGTAGTGGTTTATTCACTAAACGTGAGCTATAAAGTAACCTTGGTTTACTTTGCTGCCGTACCTATTATCGCCATAACGAGTTGGTTACTGAGCAGGAAGATCAAAACGGTACAGAAAAATATTGTGAAAGAAACTACGGGGCTGGCTGGTTCAACTACCGAATCCTTGCGCAATATCGAACTGGTGAAAAGTTTAGGCTTAGCCAAACAAGAAATTGAGCGACTGAACAATACCACCTACAAAATTTTAGGCCTGGAATTAAAAAAAGTAAAATACGTAAGGAGTATGGCCTTTTTGCAGGGCACCACAGTAAATTTTGTACGTAGTGCCATGGTGGTAGTATTGATGGTTCTGATTTTTGATCAGGAGATTTCAGCAGGAAAATACTTCACCTTCTTGTTCTATTCCTTCTTCTTATTTAACCCTTTGCAGGAATTGGGTAACGTGATTATTGCCTGGCGGGAAGCCGAAGTTTCTTTGGGTAATTTCCATAAAATTTTGAGTATGCCTAAAGAACAAAAGCCACTAAAGCCGAAAAATTTAGGACAAATTCAATCCTTAGAATTTCAAGATGTGGCTTTCAAACACTTGAGCGCTAACCGCAATGCCCTAAATGGAATTTCGTTTAAAACTCAACAAGGAGAAACCATTGCCTTCGTAGGTCCATCGGGATCGGGTAAAACCACACTGGTTAAACTTTTAGTCGGATTGTATCAGCCTTTATCCGGAAAAGTACTTTATAACGATTTAACGAGTGAACAAATCGACTTGGATGAACTCCGAGAAAAAATTGGGTTTGTGACGCAGGATACCCAACTTTTTTCGGGAACAATTCGCGAAAATTTATTGTTTGTACGCCCAACCGCCAGCGATGCTGAATGTATGGAGGTGCTACAAAAAGCAGCTTGTCAATCTTTATTAGCTCGGGCCGACAAAGGGTTAGACACCGTTATTGGTGAGGGTGGCGTAAAAGTTTCCGGTGGTGAAAAGCAACGACTATCCATTGCAAGAGCTTTGCTCAGGCAGCCCGACCTGTTGGTTTTTGACGAGGCTACCTCTTCTTTAGATTCGTTAACCGAAGAGGAAATTACCGAAACCATTCGAGATGTATCGGTATTCAAAAATCACATCACCATTCTCATTGCCCACCGTTTGTCTACCATTATGCATGCCGATAGGATCTTTGTTTTAGAAAAAGGTCGGATTGTAGAGGCGGGCAAACACGACGAACTCTTGTTTGAAAAAGGACTTTATTACGCCATGTGGCGACAACAGATTGGAGAAAAATTTACTGCAGAAACCTAAAAAAAGCCCTCAATCTTGAGGGCTTTTTCGTTTAAGCTTTTACGTAAGGAATAAAATCGGCCATGATTTTGAGGCTCTCATCCTCAATAAAATCATAATCATCTTTCGGCTTGGCTTCGCCTTTCTTTAAGGCCGGCAAACCTCTTGAAGCTCGTCTTTTATTTTCACGATCCAGGTTTTTAGTTTCCTGACTTTCTCGCTCGGCTTTAAGCTTGGCTTCGCTAATACTTACCGAATTTTCATCTTCACGTTTACGAAACTCCTTGATATCGTCCAACAAGTAGTTATAATCATCCGAATTTTTCATGCGTTGCTCGTGTAGCTTGAGGAGTTTGGTTTTAACTTCACTCAGGTTGGCAAGAGGAACGTATTTAGAGGGTTTAATTACATCCCAAGGTAAAGCAGACGGTTCAGAGCTTTCTCCGTATTTATCTGCAGGGAAAATCATCGGGAATTGAATATCGGGCATAACACCTTTATGTTGCGTACTGCTTCCGTTTACCCGGTAAAATTTTGCCATCGTCATGTTGATTTGCCCATACTGTGGAGCAGACTGACGTGAAACTGTCGAATTTTTAGCATCCTCTTCTTGTTGTTTGGTAAGCAGCATTAAGCGATCAGTTGGGCTGATCAGCCTCGAAACATCAATGGGTTGCTGCACAGTTCCTTTACCATAGGTTTGGGTTCCCATAATAATTCCACGGCCATAATCCTGAATGGCACCGGCAAAAATTTCAGATGCCGAAGCGCTGAAACGATCCACCATTACTCCCAATGGACCAGAGTAGGCAATTCCAGGATTGTCGTCTTCGTTCACTTCTACCCCATCTCGATCTCTAACCTGAACTACCGGTCCAGTTTTGATGAACAAACCGGTTAATTCAATGGCTTCCATTAATGAGCCTCCTCCATTTGAACGCAAGTCAATAATAACTCCATCCACTTGCTGGGCTTTTAAAGTGTCTAACAAAAGTTTAACATCGCGGGTAGTAGATTTGTAATTTGGATCTCCGGCACGGTACGCATTAAAATCTGCATAAAAGGCAGGTATTTCGATGATGCCAATCTTGTAGGTTTTAGCACCCGATTTAACCGTTTTAATGGTTTTTTTAGCCGATTGATCTTCCAAAACAATTTTATCACGCATCAATTCGATGATCACCGGCTTAGCACTCAATTCCTGTCCGGCTTGAATCACTTTTAAACGTACAAATGTTCCTTTGGGGCCCTTAATTTTTGAAACGGTATTGTCTAATCTCCAACCAATTACATCCACAAATTCTCCGTCTTTACCTTGGGCTACCGCGATAATTTTATCGTTCACATTCAGAGTTTTTGCTTTAAAGGCGGGGCCACCTGGAATAATTTCGCTGATTTTTACCATCTCGTTTTCCAATTGCAGGCGGGCGCCAATGCCATCGTAGGTTCGGGCCATTTCCTCATTGAATTCTTGAGCCCGGTTGGGCACAAAATAATTGGTATGAGGATCAATACTCTCGGTAAAGGCATTCATGAGTAATTGATACACATCCTGATTATTGCTTTTGTTAGATTGGGTAACCAAATTTTCATAACGCTGTTGCAAGGTTTGCAGGTTTTTGGCTGCATCGCCTCCGGCTAATTTCAGGTTTAGCAAATCGTATTTTACCCGCTTGGTCCAAAGTTGATTGGCCTCTTCTTCCGAGCTAAACCAAGGCAATTTCTCCCGATCGTAGATATATTGCTCGTCTACCGTAAAATCAAATGGCTTGTTGATTTGCGATAACGCAAATTTGATGCGCTCATTGTATCTTTTGATGTAAACGTTAAAAATGTAAAAGGGAACGCTCAAATCACCGGCTTTCAAATCGTCATCAAACGATAAACGGTATTGGTTAAAGTCTTCAATGTCGCTTTTTAAGAAATAGTTTCTTCCGGCATCCAGGCTTTTGATGTAATTATCGTAAATGATAGCTGAAATAGAATCACTAACTGCTACTTTTTTAAAGTGATAATTCTCAATCAGATCAATCAATTCTCTAGTCACAATTTCCTGTTGTGCATCCGGTTTCAAATTCAACGAACCGGCTACTTCCACACGTACTCTGGGATCAGCGGTACAGGCCAGGGTGGCCATCACAAATACCCCTAAAAATAATCTTCTAAGCATTTCTTTAAATAATTTAAACTCCATAGTTAAAAACCAAAGCGTTTTCATTCAAGTTCTCAAGATACAGACAAAAAGCTTGGTTTTTTGTTACTCCTGGGAGAAAATTTAATTTCAATTTGTAAAAAATTAGTTGAATACGTTTTAGCAGGGCTTGCTAAAGTGTTGGGTTCAGTAAAATATCTTTCAGCTGTTCGTATTCCATGGCATACTTTTCTGCGGCTACAGGATTTTTTGCTGACTGATAAGCCAAAGCAAGATTGAATTTAAGTTTGAGCAAAGCAGGCAAATCGTGACTCATGATAGCTGTATTTTCGGCTTCCAACCAATCTTTGGTAGCGGGTTCGGGTTCCCCTGTTTCGTATTTAAATTGCCCCAATTCTAGCAATGCGCCAATTATTCCGGGTGAGTACTTGGCTTTTCGAGCCGTTGAGAGCGATTGCAGGTAAAACCACTTGGCCTGCGAAAACAATTCTCTTCGGCTATACATATCGGCCATTTCGCGGTAGCAATTAGCCAGGGCTTCGCCGTTTTTTAATCTACTGCAAAGTGGTAATGCTTTTTGAATCAGCATTTCTTCGGCTTCCTGATAGTTTTGCTGTAAAGATTTTGTGCGGGCAAGCTGGAAGTATAGTTCAGCTGTTTGATTGACCAAATTAGCATTAATTGCGGTATTTAAGGCCGTTTGAGCCAAGTTGGACGACTGCTCGAAATCTCCTTTTAACTCGGTTATAGTAGCCATAAGCCGGTAGATTTCAATGCTCAAAAACACATCCTGACGGATTGTAGAGCTAGTAGCCAGCTGTTTGAAAGACCGTAAACTTTGATCTAGATTGCCCTCTAAGGCGGCGGTGATTGCCCATTTAAACAGTTGCGACTGCGTACTGCTCAATTTGGAAATTCGGCCAGAATACGCTGTAGAAAAGATTTCGAACTGTTTTTTAAAACGGTGATTTGTTAAATAATTCTGCAAATCAACCGGATCGGTATCTAAGTTAAGTTTTAACAGAAAGTAAGATTTAACTTCTCCATTGTTGGCTTTAACCTGATTTTTTTGCGGTTGAGCCAATACCACCGAAGGCAGCCAAAGCAGAAAAGCAAGAATACGAAAGTTGGGGAGCAAGTTTGGCTGGAATAGGTTCATAAGAAACGTAAATTTAAACAGATAAGCCGCATGGGCAATGTTTTTGTTTTAATTTTAAGCATGTATTTTACCTCTTGATTTTATACTCCTTATGGCTAGCCTTCCACCTTTAGCCGAGCGCATGCGCCCGAGCTCTTTAACCAACTATATCGGCCAACAACATTTGGTTGGTCCGGGAGCCATTTTGCGTCAGGCAATTGAGGGAGGAAGTATTCCATCCATTTTGCTGTGGGGGCCTCCGGGTGTAGGTAAAACCACACTTGCTTATATCATTTCACAACAATTAGAACGCCCGTTTTTTAATTTAAGTGCCATCAACTCGGGAGTAAAAGATATTCGAGCTATTATTGATGAGGCCGAAAGGATTGAAGAAAAAAATGCAAACCAACCTATTTTGTTTATCGATGAGATTCACCGGTTTTCAAAATCGCAGCAAGACTCGCTACTAGGTGCGGTAGAAAGCGGATTAATAACCCTAATTGGTGCCACTACCGAAAATCCATCATTTGAAGTGATTTCGGCTTTGCTTTCGCGATGCCAGGTGTATGTACTCAAACATTTAACTGCCGATGAATTAACGGAGCTGATGGATCAGGCTATAGCTAAAGATGAATACCTCAGCAAGAAAAAAATTACCATCAACGAACGCGAAGCGCTTTTACGGCTTTCGGGCGGAGATGCCCGCAAGCTATTGAATGTTTTGGAATTGGTGGTTCAAACCGTGGGAGGAGAGTTGATAACAATTAGCAATGAACTGGTGTTGGGTTTGGTGCAGCAAAACATGGCCATGTACGATAAAGCCGGGGAGCAACACTACGACATCGTTTCGGCTTTTATCAAATCCATCCGCGGAAGCGACCCCAATGCGGCAGTATATTGGCTGGCACGCATGATAGAAGGCGGTGAGGATCCTTCATTCATTGCCCGCAGACTGTTAGTTTTAGCTGCTGAAGATATCGGAAATGCAAACCCCAATGCATTGCTGTTGGCTAAAACCTGCTTTGAATCGGTAAATATGATCGGCTGGCCCGAGTCTAGGATTATCTTATCTCAAACGGTTATTTATTTGGCGTCCTCACCCAAGAGCAATGCTAGCTATGAAGCCATTAACAGGGCTCAAGAAGTAGTCAAACAAAGCGGGGATTTGCCAGTGCCCTTGCACCTAAGAAATGCACCCACTCGCTTGATGAAAGATTTGGATTATGGGAAGAATTACCAATATGCACATGCATTCGAGGGGAATTTCGCAGATCAGGAATATTTTCCAAAATCCTTAGAAAAGACGGTATTATATACCCCTGGCAAGAACTCGGCAGAGCAAAAACTCCGTGAGTATCTGAAACAGCTTTGGAAAGATAAGTACGGCTACTAAATGCCAAAGCGTTCTCGCAAGTTGGCACTATAAGACCGACTGGAATTTAATCTGCTAAGGTCTTTGTCGTTTAGCATGAAAACCAAAGAGCCGTTAAAACTCTTTCGAATCTCCTTGATGTGATCGCTGTTAATGATGAAACTACGGTGAATACGCACAAACTGTTCGGGCAATTTTTCTTCTAAATAGGCCATGGTAAAATCGGTAAGATGGCTTGCTCCTTCTGCAACATGCAAGAAAACGTATTTATCTTCCGCTTCAATGTAAGAGATGTCGTCCAATTTTATCAGCATGATTTTATCTCCCAGCCGCACAGTGAGTGTTTTCAATTCTTTTTTCGGACGCATGGCATCAATCAACTCCTGTATGGCTAGCATATCTGGAGCGAATGGAGCTGAGCTTTGCAGTTTTTTGACGGTAAGGTCTAAGCGTTCTTTTTCAATGGGCTTGAGTAAATAGTCGATAGAATTTTCTTCAAAAGCTTGAATGGCATACTGATCAAAAGCCGTAGTAAAAACTACTTTGGGTTTGTATCTCAAAGATTTTAACATTTCAAAGCCGTTCATGATTGGCATTTCAATGTCCAAAAAAATAACATCGGGATGCATTTCTTCGATTAGGTCAAAACCTTCCTTACCGTTACTAGCTTCGGCAACAATATCGAATAGTTGGTAAGGTTCAAGCAGCCGTTTCAAGCGTTGCGTACCAATGAGTTCGTCATCCACAATAATTGTTTTTAATAGGTTCATGTTGTGTAAAGTTTTCAGAGTTTAAAAACACAAACTCCATTGTGTTGTTTAACAAAATCTTTGCCAAACCTGATCTACACCCAAGTCAATCATCTGATTGTTTAGTGGCAAGGCCAAATGCACGTGTTTCTGAGGCTGACTAAGTAGTTTAAATTCATAGTTTTGTTTAGAAAATAATAACTCTAATTTCTCGTAAGTATTGTGAAAGCCCTGTCCACTATTCACCTGCTGAGGAAAACCTTGCCCATTATCGTAAATATCAATTACTAAAAAATTATCTTTTCTACTTAGCACAATTTTAATCTCACCGGTTTCAGGCTGATTGGTCAATCCGTGTTTAAATGCATTTTCAACGAGCGGCTGAAGCAGAAAACGAGGAATGGTTTGGGAGTTCAATTCAGGGGGAACACTAATGCTGAACTGGAGTCGATCGCCCAAGCGGATTTTTTCAATCTCCAAATAAACACATATCATATCGATCTCTTCCTTCACCGATACAAAGTTTTGCTGAGCATAATTGATACTGTACCTAAACAACCGCGAAAGTTTCAGGGTTAAATCCTCCGCTTGGTGTGGCCTATCGTATACCAAGGCTGCAATGGTATTTAATGAATTGTACAAAAAGTGGGGATTGATTCGTGATTGGAGCGCCTCCAACTCTTCTTTTATTTTCAACTGTTTTAAGCGTAAAATTTCTATTTCTTGCTTCTGAAAATGATTACGGTAAGTTATGTTTTGCGATTCATAAAGCAACACTAGAGCGCTAATGATGATACTGATGCTGAAATTAATGAGAGTTTGTGTACCGTGGTCAAAAAATTGATTAGGAATACGATAGATGGCCGCATTTACGAAATAGGCTAGCTCGGTAGCTAATGCCGTTCCTACAATGCCCAGTAGAAAAAGTGTTGGAACCTTAATCCATTTTAACCGAATTTGTCGATTGAGTATCTCGGTATAAAAAGCTATTGCATAGGCCATGGCAAAAGCATGAAACAAACAAAAAATCAAAATCCCTGAAATGGATTTCCAGGACAAGCCATACACTACAAGGTGCAAACTTGAAAGTACAACACCTGATACTAGACCAATAAGAATGCAATTAATAAGGATATATAACCAATGAGAAGAAATGAATTTTTTTGGGATAATCATAATTTCGGTTAGCAAACTGTGGTTAATTCTGAAGTGGATAAAAGGGGTAGTACAATAGACACGTGTTTTTGGGGGCTGTTCACAAATTTGAGCTCGTAATTATGCCCATATAAGAGCTTGAGTTTTTCATAGGTGCTTTTGTATCCATAACCTAGTTTGATCTCTTCCGGAAATGCCTGCCCATTATCGTAAACAGCAATTGAAATTGCACCACTAGTTAAGCCGATATGTAGCCTCACCCGGGCCTCCCTCAACGTGTTTGAACGACCATGTTTAACTGCATTTTCCAATATGGGCTGTAATAGAAAACGAGGGATACTCAAATCCTGCACATCCTTATCACAATGCATTTCAAACCGCACGGCATCTCCAAATCTAACTTGTTCTATCTCTAAATAATTTTTCAAAATAATCAGCTCCTCACGAATGGTTGAAAAATTCTCAGGCAACCCGCTTACGCTGTAGCGATACAGTTGTGCCAATTTTAAAGTCATGGTTTCAGCTTTAGCTGCATCTTCACAGATTAAACCAGCAATTGCATTGAGCGAATTGTACAAGAAGTGGGGATTGATTTTCTCATGTAAGGTCATCAGTTCAGCTTGTTTTTTCAAACGATTAAGCTTAATCAGCTCTATTTCCTGTTTCATTTTTCTGGATTGATGCCAAGATCTTTGCCATTCGTATAACAAAACGCTCGAACTGACCACAATCGATATTAAGAGATTAATTCCAAGCAAATTAAACTGCTCTTTGAAACTAAACTGAACATCCATTAAAACACGTAATACTCCAAAACTGAGTAGTGTTCCAACCAACATACCCAACATACAAATAGCATAAAAAAATAAAATCAGCCATTTGCTGTTAGTACAATGCTTATTTAAGCATTTTGCCATCAGTAAAAATGCATTTGCGATAGCTACAGATATGAGCACACTGAAAACCAATACAACCGCACTTTTGCTCAAACTAATGGGATCGGCAGTAAAAAGCGTAGTAAACAGGATGATACAATGACCAATAATAAAGCCCAAGAGTAAACCATACAGGTTTACATAAGACCATTTTCTCTCCAAATAGCGCTGTGGAACAATCACCTATTAATTAATCGTTTGCGATACAAAAATAATTAATTAAGCGACTATATTAATCTGTATTTAAATTTATTTAATTTAAACTAATAAGTATAAGGTGTGGTGAGATTTGACTAAGAGGATAAATTAGCAGTACAATTGCATGAGATCGGGGTGGATAAAGGAATAACCCATTACTTTTAGACAATTGGCTTCCACCTGTTTCCACGAATGCTTTTCTGACAAAAATTGGGGTCTTTCTACCCCAAGATGATCACTGGAAAGGGTATAGAACTCTCCCCGAGTGGGATGTGTAGGAGCAACCACATTAATAATACCCTCGGACTTTTGTTCGATTACCAGTTGAATCACTCGGATTACATCATCCAAATGAACGAGGTTTACTGGAGCCAATCCATCCGGTATAGCCTTTTTGCCGGCAAAGAACCTGCCGGGATGCCTGTTTGGACCAATTAAGCCACCCGGCCGTAGAATGGAGTACGGTATTGACCAAGCAGCAAGCTTGGTTTCCATTTCCAACAAGAGTTTTCCCGATTCTTCTGTTGGTTGGGGAAGCGTTTGCTCATCTACGACTTGATTATGGTCTCCATAAACCGAAGTTGAGCTAATCATAATGATGTGCTGTACATTAGAAGCCGGTATGGCCTGTGCTAACACGGAAAATAAGTTTCGATAAGCCAATTGCTTGTCGGGCGTTCTTCCGGGTGGCAAGGCAATAATCCAGGTAGCAGCTTGTAAAAAACCAGATAATTCGGCATCCAGTTGGATTTGCTCGGTAACCATTAATAAGAATGGCACAATGTCTGCTTCCTGAAACTGACTAATCTTATGCTCACTGGTAGTAGAGCCTTTAACTTCAAAACCACAACTCAGCAAGTGCTTGGCTAGCGGGAAACCAAGCCAGCCACAGCCTAAGATACTTACACTATTTGCAGTATTCATGCGTTTAATATCGGTAAAAGCTTCCTGATTTAGGGCTTTGGCATATAATTTGACATAAAGAAAGCATTAAATTTTATCCTTATGAAACTTAAAAGAACGCAGAAAGTAATCAGTACAGTTTTAGTGGCGGTAATCGTTTCCGCCTCGTTCCAAAATTGTTCTAAACTTACCAAAACACAAAAAGGAGCGGCTGTGGGTGCAGTGGCCGGAGGTACCATTGGTGCATTGATTGGTAAAAAAGCAGGCAATACAGCCGTTGGTGCAATTGTTGGCGGTGCAATTGGGGGAACGGCAGGTGCTTTTATTGGACGTAAAATGGACCGCCAAGCAGAACAGTTGAAACAAACCATTCCAGGTGCAGAGGTTATTCGAGAAGGCGAAGGCATTATCGTAAAATTTGATTCGGGCATTTTATTCGATGTCAACAAATCAGATTTAAAAGCAGCTGCAATGAGCAATATCCAAAATCTGGCTAAATCACTAAAAGATAATCCTGAAACCAATGTGTTAATTATTGGTCATACCGATAATACGGGAAGTGATGATTATAACGCAAAACTTTCAGAACGACGTGCTGAGGCTGTTAAGACTTTTGCGATGAATCAAGGTGTTGCTGGCAGCCGACTCAACACCCAGGGCAAAGGAGAGAACGAGCCAATTGCAGATAACTCGACCGAAGATGGCCGTTCAAAAAACAGAAGAGTCGAAATTGTGATTGTTGCAAATGAACAACTGAAAGAAGAAGCAAAAAGAAACGCCGGTTAAATACTCTAAAGCACCCTGCAATCATAGGCTTGGCAGGGTGTTTTTATTTCTTGTTATATTTGCACTATGATAAAGCGCATGTTCATATTCCTAGTACTAGGCTTGTATTTAACAAGTGCAAGTGGTATGAATGTGAACTTGCATTTTTGCGGCAAAAAGCTGGCTCTAATTCAGGTTAATGCCGAAAAAATAAAGTCTTGCTGTTCAACGAGCAAAGGCGCTGAAGATAACTGCTGTAAAAATCAACAGCTCAGCATTAAAATTAAGGACAATTACGCTTCGGTAAGTGTAAGTAAAATTCCCGCTGTTAAGTCTTTTCAACTATTCGAAACCGTCAGGTTCCGTGCTGAAAATCACTTGCTAACTACCAAAGAATTTAATTCCTTTCTAGCTACAAACCCTCCGCCATTAGGCACAGATCTCCGTATAAAAAACTGCGTTTTCAGAATTTGATGTACTGAATTTACAAACCAGAAGTAAATCTAGTAGGCGAAAGCCTGGTGTAGTCTTATTCATTAACATCAAAAAATATGAAAACTTTAAAATTTGTAGTGACAGCTGTCACTTTAATTCTGTTTGCTCAAGTTAGTAGCGCACAATTTATTAAGGCTGAAGTTCAGGTAAGTGGTTTAACCTGCTCCATGTGCCAATTGGCTACGGAAAAAGCGATGAAAACCATCGACTTTGTAGCTACCGTAGAACCCGATTTAAACAAAAACGTGTACGAGATTTCCTTTAAAAAGGGGAAAAACGTTAATCTGGATCAAATCAAGAAAAAGGTAAAAGATGCAGGATTTTCTGTCAGTAAATTGGTTGTAGTGTTTAATTTCGACCAATTGAAGGTTAGCGATAATTTCCATTATACCTACGGAAACAGTCAATACCATTTTATGAACGTCGGTGATAAAACCTTGAATGGTCCTGTCCGCTTAACCGTATTGGATAAAGATTTTATCCCGGCCGGAGATTTTAAGAAATGGTCGGCCGAAACCAAATTCGATTGTTACCGAACCGGTGTAATGGGCACAACCCGAACCTATCACGTTACCTTATAGACCAATGAAAAAGTTAGTTGTACTACTGGCTTCACTAGCCTTCAGCTTTGCAAGTTCTGCACAGGAATTGTACGTTTCTACCGAGCCAGCAAGCAACATGCCCAAAGATGGAATTGGTCTGAGAATGACACAAGAAGGTGCTTTCGAAAACAATTACCAAAGCAGGTTAATTCCTGAATTAATGTTAGGGCTGCATAAAAACCTGATGGTTCATGCTACGGCTTACCTCTCTGATTTTTTCCAAAGCCGCTATAAGGCAGAGGGCTGGAGTGCCTACGCTAAATACCGCTTTTTAAGTATTGATAGCACCAACAGGCATTTCCGTGGAGCGCTTTATGCCAAATATGCATCCAGCAATAATCCAGTCCTTTTTCAAGAAATAAACCTGGAGGGAAACAATACCGGGTGGCAGGCCGGTGTGGTATTTACGCAGTTGCTACACAAACTGGCGCTTTCAGGTTCGGTAAATTACAACAGAGCTTTGGATAACCGTGGCGGAAATCTATTCCCAAACAATTTTGCTAAGGAAAGCATTGGTTATTCCTTTTCTGGCGGCTTACTCACCTACCCAAAAGTTTACAGAGATTACAAACAAACGAACATTAATGTTTATCTGGAATTGTTGGGCAGATCAAATATTGGCACAAATCAACATTTGATGGAGGTAGTTCCGGCAGTTCAATTCATCATCAACAGCAAGATGAGAATTGACATTGCACAACGTTTGCAATTGTGGAGTAACATGTCTCGGAACGGGAGAAACATGTATTTGGTTCGTTTAGAGTACAATTTATTCAATGTACTTTGATCAATGATGCCTCTCTAGCGTTCCGGAAATGTGTGCCAAATGGTGTTCTCCATGCCACACATAGAGGCCCAATAAGTATTTCAGATTAAAGGTTTTTTGGTGTTCCGGGTGAAAGTAGATTCGGTCAAAATCAGAAAACTTTAACGTTGAGAGAAACAAGGCCCACCGCTGATGGAGGTTAGCTAACAATGCCAGAGAAACCGCAATATCACCTAACCTGGCTTCCTCACATTCGGCCCAACTAGCTTCATCATAGGGTCGGATGTGGGGATTATTTTCAGTAATAGCTAGCTTTACACGAACATAGGCATTGATGTGACTATCTGCCAGGTGATGAATAACTTGTCGGATTGACCACCCTCCCGGACGATAGACCAAATTCAATTGTTGATCATTTAAATTAGCAACCAAATTGGCCAAGCGACCAGGAAAATCAGCAAGTGCAGAAATCCATTGTTCGATTTGCTTTTCATCAACACTATCTAAAGGCTGGAATCTACCAATGGGATATTTTAATTTTTCTAAGTCGTGGTCGTTCATGTTGGTCTAAAAAAGTTTCTTAAGCCATTTCAACAGACCCGTTTTGAATGGTGGGTAAACCAAGCTGCTCATATCGATCTTGCTTTGGAAAAGCACAGAGCGTTCATGGGAGAACGCCTTAAAGCCATAGAAACCGTGGCAACTACCGGTACCGCTCGGACCAATACCTCCGAATGGCAAATTAGGATTGCTGATGTGCATCAGCACCTCATTGACGGCGGTTCCACCGGCTGAAGTCCGACTAATAATTTCCTCAGCTATATTTTCATTGCCAAAAATATAAAGCGCCAATGGTTTGTCACGCTCATTGATTAGAGCGATCGCATCTTCCAGATTTGTATAGCTAATTACCGGTAAAATCGGACCGAAGATCTCCTCCTGCATCAATCCCGATTCTAGAGATACATTGGTTAATACAGTTGGACTAACGGTCAGATCAGACGATTCGAAATCGCCACCAAACCCGATTTTGGCTCCCTGTGCAACCGCGTTTTCGGTTAAATTTTTAAGGCGATTAAAATGCCTTTCGTTAATGATTTTTCCATAAACGGATTTATTCAACTTCCCACCCTGTTGATATAATTTTTGAGTGTAGTGCTGAAGCAAATCCACAAACTGATTTACTTGGTGTTCGGGCAATAAAACATAATCGGGTGCAATGCAGGTTTGTCCGGCATTCAGAAATTTACCCCACACAATTTTTTCTGCAGTCCGTTCCAAATTAGCCGATTCGGTAATCAATGCAGGCGATTTACCGCCAAGCTCTAGCGTTACCGAGGCCAAGTGCTTGGCAGCAGCTTCCATTACAATTTTGCCAACCTGGGTACTTCCGGTGTAAAAAATATGATCAAAAGGTAGTTTTAACAGTGCTTGTGAAATAGTCACATCCCCTTCCAAACAAATGATTTCCGCCGGATCAAAGTTTTCGTTAATCAATCGACTCAATACTTTACTCGTAGCCGGACTTAATTCTGAAGGTTTTAAAACCGCACAGTTGCCAGCTGCAATGGCAGATACCAAAGGAGAAATCAGTAATTGAAAAGGATAATTCCAAGGCGAAATAATTAACGATACGCCTTTAGGTTCGTAATAAATTCGATTTCTGGTCAGGGCACTGGCCAAAGTTGGCGATACCCGTTTCGGTTTCATCCAGGATGACAGATTTTTGATCGCAAAATCAATCTCACCATACACAAAGTAAACCTCTGTGAGTGCTGCCTCAAAAACTGGCTTGCGTAAATCTTCGGCCAATGCCTTAAAAATCAGCTCTTCATTGGTTTGAATGATTCGTTTCAGCTTTTCTAATTTACCTTTTCGCTCGGCTGCCGAGCTTAAACGCTGCTGAATACTACGCTTGCGTTGTGCAGCAAATACTTCGTTGATGTGTTCCATAATTAAAATGCCATACTTGGCCTCTTTAGGTGAAAATCAGTAGCCTGCTGGTAAGCTTGAGCCGCTTGCAACAATTTCCCTTCACCAAATAACTGACCCATAAAGGTAATACTCGTTGGCAATCCACGCGAATTAAATCCATTTGGTAAAACCAAAGCCGGATGGCCGCTCAAATTGGTAGCCGTTAGGTTGGGGCCAAATGCCGGAGAGATATACAGGTCTATACCTTTTAGTTTTTGATTCAATTGCTCAATCAGAATACTACGAGCCCGATTTGCATTGATATAAGCAGCAGCCGGAATAAACTGTGCTGCCCGGAAGGTGTTTGGCCAGGCATTTTTACCCTGGCGAACCATCAAATCGTCTTTACCGCTAATCACCAATTCCTGAAATGCAGCCCCACACTCGGCACTTAGCACAATAGTGATGGCGTTATAGGGCAAATCGGGTAATTCAATCGGCACCAATTCAGCGCCCAAGTCTTTAAGCTTAACCAGGGTTAGGGAATCATTGGCTCTGTTGGCATACCTTCTCTTAAAGTCTTTAGCTAAATAACCAATTTTTAAGCCTTTCATGGTTTTTCTGCCATCGTAATTGAAAGGAGCCGCAATGGTACTCCGATCTTTTTCATCAATTCCCTGAATTGCCTGAAAAACAATGGCGCAATCCTCCACAGAACGGGTAATTGGACCCAGCTTGTCCATACTCCAGCTTAAAGCCATTGCCCCAGTTTTAGAAATACGGCCAAAAGTTGGGCGAAGGCCGGTAGTTCCACATTCGGTAGATGGCGACACGATAGAACCTAGTGTTTCTGAACCTATGGCAAAAGGCAAACATCCGGCAGAAACCGCAGAAGCAGAACCTGCAGATGAACCGCTAGAGCCCCGAGTAATGTTCCAAGGATTTTTAGTGGTTCCACCAAACCAAACGTCGCCCATGGCCAACTCTCCAAGACTTAATTTTGCAAGCAATACAGCTCCTGCAGCTTCCAAACGTTTAACGACCGTTGCATCGGTATCAATCACCTGATTTTGGTAAGGAACCGATCCCCAGGTGGTTTTGTAGCCTTTCACACTCAATAAATCTTTTACGCCATACGGGATTCCGTGTAGCACACCGCGATACTTGCCAGCCTTAATTTCTGCATCTGCCTGCTTGGCTTGCTTCATGGCCAAATCCTCTGTAAATGTTACTACGTTTAGAAGTTTAGGATTATACTTTTTAAGCCTGTCGATGTAAAACTGTGTGAGTTCCTGAGAGCTTATTTTTCGAGTACGAATCAACTCGGCCAATTGCCTGATGGAATAAAAAGCTAAGTCGTCTTTGTTGGCCGGAAGATTAACCTGTGAAACCGAAGCCAGCTTGAAACCGTTAGTCTGATCCGGAAACTGATACCCTATCGGGATGGGGTCAAACTTTAAAGACGGAGATACAGCATTTTCCAGATTCAGTTTTTGTAAATCTGCGATGCTTTTACGCTGATCGTCTAACTCCAAAATCATCGAATCGGCTTCTCCATCCGTAAAACTCATGCCTAGTATTTTGGATGCCTGATGAATGACCGAAATGGTAATGGCATTTTCATCGGCTTTGCCAGCCCAAAGGCTTCCAAGCAGAAAGCTAAATAGCGCAATTAACCCGATTCCGACTTGTTTTTTAAGTTTCAGTTTCATGGGGTGTGTTTAGGTGAAGTATAAATTTAGCGAAAGAAAGCTTAAATTCACGAACAACATTTGAATTGATGCGAATACTCTGCAATTGTATGGTACTGCTCCTCTTATTGGGGCATAGCGCCTTGGGGCAAAAGCAAAAACCCGAAGTGCTGGTTTGGGGTAATGGCCCCGGCGCCATTGCTACTGGTTTACAGTCGGCCAGATCGGGGGTAAAAACGTTGCTTATTAGCGACGCAAGCAATTGGGGACTAAGCCTTCCATCCCATAACACAAATTACACCAACCCTGCGGTAACAAGAACCGGTATTTGGGCCGAATTAGTAAAAAAATACGGTGAAAAACAGGGTGTAGATTTTGCGACTAAAGACAATATTCGTTTAGCTGCCGACACATTATCTACCGTATTAAAAGCCATCTGCGATACAGTAAAAAACTTAGAAATCTTACCCAATACCGCTATTCGGGAGCTGAAAAAGTCAGGAAATGGGTGGCAAGTTCGCTTGAGTAATGGTGAAAAACTAAGCGTACGGGTATTGGTAGATGCCAGTGCAAATCGCAGTTTGTTAAACCTATCCGGAGGAACTGCACCTGCATCCGGTATAGTTAAAGCCGGCTGGAATGAAGCCATAACCCGGACCAGTGTTGCTGCTTTGGATTCTGGCCAGGTGCTTCCCATCCGCTCCTTAATTGCTGAAAAGGTGGATAATGTGATTCTTGTGCCCGATGTAAAGTCTATCCGTTCATTACTGCATGCCGGACAGGCTGCCGGTGCAAGCGCTGCCTACTGTGCCTTTTTTAAAACAGATACCAAAAATCTGAACGTAAGAATGATTCAAGGTGAGCTGTTGAATTACAAATCGTCTTTAATACCGCTAAACGATGTACTCCCCAGCGATACCAATTTTATTAAAATCCAACATCTTGCAGCAAGCGGTCTGTTGAATCGAGGAATAGCCGAAAAAAACAATTCGGCCTTCTGGATGTCCGAAAATAACGTATCAACAGAAGAGTTGAAAAGCCTGATGAAAGCTTTTTATAGCCGGAGTCAGATTTGGTTTGCCGATCATAGCTCAGCCAAATTAAGTATTGAGGAGACGATTAATTTGCTGATGTATACCGCCACACGTGGCGAAGAACTAAGAAAAGTCATCGAAAAAGACTGGAAAACAGAATTCGGTTTTAAGAACGACTACGATGCCAAGCGCCCGATTAGCCGCTACGA
>JACCDI011966810.1_pt1 | contig 21137 bp, 23 predicted proteins | sample 7442791 | NCBI WGS metagenome assembly JACCDI01 (sample SAMN15323434, study PRJNA562643) | freshwater metagenome | isolation source: river surface water | place: USA:Blue River Watershed | collected 2017-08-15
CAAGAAAAAAATGTTATTAATACTTTTTACAAATGTAAATATCGTATTATGTGTTTAAAATATAAACAACATTTTAGAAGATGGTATTTAAGAAGTCAAGAAAAATATATTATGGAAAAGTATCATCCTAATAAACTATTGGAAATTTTAAATGGAATCAAGAATGAAGATGACGAAGAAGAATTTATGGAAGCTATTGAAACTTGGTAATTATATTTTCATTATTTTCGTAAAATAAATATTTTTTAAATACTACATAAACCGTTCTTTTCTATATATGATAACTATTATATAAATGTTAAAATCAGTTATTATTCCTCCTCCTGGATTAAATCCGCCCATAATATTTAATACAAATAAACCAGAAAAAAAAATATTATCCACTAACAGCACCCCCTATTGTAATAATTGTGGAAAATATGGACACACCATACATTCATGCAAAATGCCAATTACAAGTATTGGTATTATATGTTTTCGAATAAATCCAATAATAAATCTTCCAGAATATTTAATGATTCGGCGTCGAGATACATTAGGATATATTGATTTTATGCGAGGTAAGTATTCAGTTTATAACAAACTGTATATTATAAATATGTTAAAACAAATGACAAATGAAGAAAAAATCAAATTAAAAACTGAGAATTTTCAGTCTTTGTGGAATAAGTTATGGGATTATAATGATTGGGCTATTTCTTCTGTTGAAAAAACAAACAAACAATATAATTATGAAGAACATATGTCTAAAGATAAATTTAATATTTTAAAAAATGGAGTGTATTCAAATAATACATTTTACAATTTAAATTTATTAATAGAAGAAAGTGAAAAATATTATAGTTGGGATGATGCTGAATGGGGGTTTCCGAAAGGACGCCGCAATTATCAAGAAAAAGATTATGATTGTGCTATTCGCGAATTTTGTGAAGAAACAGGATATTTACCAGAAAATATTATTTCATTAAAAAACATTATTCCATTTGAAGAATCATTTATTGGTTCCAATTATAAATCATATTCACATAAATATTATTTAAAATATATGAAATATGAAGATTCTCTTAATATGCCAACCCATCAACTTAGTGAAGTAAGTATGATGGAATGGAAACCGTTTGATAATGCAATTACATCTATTCGTACATATAACAAAGAAAAAATAAATATATTGCATAATGTAAATACACTTATTACAAAATCATTCGCACTGTAACCGAAAGTTATAGATATTCGGCTAAATCCCGAATATAATATGGGTCTTCTAATAATTGTTTTATATTATCAGGCGCATTTATTTTTTCTAATGAATCATGAACTTCTAATAAAGAAACGCGTTCACGAAAGACTGACCATATTTTTGTATATCCAATAGGATTATTTTTACATAAGTAAATATTATCTCCATCTACACAAGCGTTTATATTTACATAAGTTGTATGATATTTTTTATCGGGGATATCATGCATGATTTCTTCTTCTCCAGTACATAAATCTAAACTAATAAGCAAATCACATATTTGAAATATGACACGATTTTGTGAATATCCTAAACAATTGATAATTGTTATTGGTTCTGAAGAAACTGTGTAATTGTTTGTTCTAAATCCATTTTCCATATTTTGAACATTTTCATCTCTTTCCCGATAAATATGTCCTGAGCAATAATCATGCCCTCTTATAGAATGAATTATTCCACAATCTGAACAATATAGTCTTTCCATTTTAGAATATGTATAATTTGTCTTTATTACATACTTATTACATGGCACATTAGCTTCTTCTTTTAATTTATAATTGGAGGGTGTTCCATCTAAATTATAAAATGATAAAGCATAATATTCATTTGGAGTTTCAAAATTATCATTAATATCAGGTAAGTCTACATATTCTGAATTTGAAATAGAAATGATATTTAAAGATGGCAAATAAAACATATTATTGCAATAAATATATTCAACATTAATTTTATCAGTAGTAAATGTGATTATTCCGTTATCCGTTTCATTAAATATTTGAATATAAATCAAATTATTATGCTGAATTATAAATTTATTTTCATGAATGACATATAAATTATTAAAATAACCATTCTTTGGTATATTCATAAACTCAAAACAAATCGGAATTTTATTTCCCATATTTACTACACTTAATTCTTGCGTTTGATTTTCATCTATGGTTAATGGATAGAGATAAAATATATTATATGGAGGATTAGATACATTTGTATTTGTATTTAGAATTCCTCCAAAATAATAAAGCTTCGAATTAATTACAAGTACTGAATGTAATGGAGATTCTAAATCAATTACAGGAGGATGATGTATTATATGTGATAATTTTAACTTTTCTTCTGAAAGATTACATAATATTATTATGGAATCTCCTACATCATATAACCATTCATAATCGGACATCATATTTTGTATTTCTTTTAATGTAATGCAAATACCAATTAATTTTTCATTTTTAATAATAGGATGAACCTTTGAACCTTCGGCATTTATATTTAATATCAATGAGTCTGTTATTGTAAAATCAGATTCTTTTGTCAGTTCAATAATTGTTTCATTATTATTTGAATATAAATACAATAAATAAGTAGGGGATACATAATGCATCCATAAAACCTTTTTATTATCATTATTACAGGTATACAATGAAGTATTTCTAAAATTATTATTTTCAATAATGGCACTCATATTTTAATAATGGTGTGATATTGTTTAGTTTATAAATTATATATTTAATTATGATTTATACAATTATAAATAATAATCAATTTTCCATTTATATAATTAATAAACAAACATGAAAATAACACGAGTTATATAAATAAAAATGAATCAAGAAGAAAATAATAATTCACTTACATTAATTACAAATGCAACTGATTTATTTTATTATAGACATAATAACCCAGAAATAAGTTATTGTTTTAGGGTACCTAAACGGTCAATTACAGCAATTCCACATATAATTAAACCTATCAAAAAAAGCGATAATATATATATCATAAAAATAAATGAAATAAAAACTAAAATATGTGAAAGTCCAAATAATAAAGAAGTGAATTTATTTTTAACGGATTTGTTTTTTATTAAAAATAAAGAAAAAATATATCCTCAAAAAATACGAGTGAATTATTCTGGGGCTATTTTTGAATATTATGGGCAATTTATGGATGCACATATTGCAAAATATGGGCGATTTTTTTTAACACCTTTATTTTTAACATCAGACATTGAAATTACAATGGAAGATGAAAATATAAGTGAAATGTATTGCTCTTTCTTGTCACAAACATCTAATTATTTATCTAATGTATTTAATCATGAGTATTGGTCAACTTCTAAGGTTATTGTTATTTTTCATGAATTAATTAGCGATATTACAAATGTAAATGGATACTATTCGAGACTATTTATAAGCTCAGATAATTGGAATAACGTAAAATCCATTTCCTTAAAAAGAAATACAACATATTTACTTGAAGAGGTTTCTCCTCTAATAATGGACATTAAAAAAGGCATTATGTATATTCCATTATGTTTGGATGAAAAGGTATGTGAACACGGAATTCAAATAAAACCATCTTTTCATTTTTCATTTTATTATGAGTTGCATGATGATAAATTAAATACCAAAATTACTTTATATGGAGAAAAACATGGATTGATATCTAATTTATAATTGGATGTAGAACCAATAAAATATGGGTATAAATGAAAACTTTGTTTATTGTTATAATGTATATAACAATAAAATGCCTCCTACTAAAAAAAGTATAAAGGTAGATAATTTAGTAAATAAATCAAAAACGAAAAAAAAAACAATTGTCATTCAATATACTCCTGAACCTGAATCAAAGATAAAACTAAAACCAAGAAAAAGAAATATTCAAGGCAGCAAAAAAGAAAACCTTGAACAACAAGAAGGACTCACAGAAGAACCTCCTGAAAAATATTTATCTGAAACTGCTATAAATGAAATAACTTCTGAATCTTCTCAAACTCCATTGCCAATAATTGAATCTGCTCCGATTATTCCCAACCGTATAGAAGAATCTACAATTAAACATACAAATAAAAAAACAAATGAAATGGAAATCGAAGAAGGTTTAGAAGCAAAATCAAAACATCCTGATTATCTTTATCCATCATTAAATGACCCCGATTTTAATATTAAAATAGCGCTTCGTAAAGAATTTAATAGTACACAGTTCGATGGTGAAATTTATGATGTTGAAAAACATTCGAATGAAATGTGTAAAATTAAATTCGAATTGTCTCCCCACCAAATTTTTGTTAAAAATTTTCTTTCCATGAACACACCTTATAAAAGCCTTCTTCTCTATCATGGTTTAGGAACTGGAAAAACATGTAGCGCTATTGGAATCGCAGAAGAAATGCGAACTTATATGAAAAACACTGGAATCAAAGAAAAAATCATTGTAGTTGCTTCTCCAAATGTACAAGGAAATTTCCGAACTCAACTTTTTGACCCAAATAAATTAAAACAAATACCTCATCCATCACGGGCTGGTGAATTTATTTGGAATTTAGATACTTGTGTGGGTAGTTCGCTTTTAGAAGAAATCGACCCAACTGGATTTAATAAGTTTTCCCGCGATAAAGTAATTACTAATATACAAACCTTAATATACACTTACTATGATTTCATGGGTTATATACAATTAGCAAATTACATAATGAATCAAATTGGAACCCTAAATCCACAATATAGCGAAAAAGAAAAACGAGCGATTGAAATACATAATATTCAACGTGCTTTCAATAACCGCCTTATTATCATCGATGAGGTTCATAATTTAAAACATGAAGATAAATGGGCAGACGAAGAAAACAATGTAAAAGATATTGACCCTGCTGAACTTCTCTTAAAAATTGCTAAATATTCTATGAATTTAAGATTAATTCTTCTCTCCGCTACTCCAATGTACAATTCCCATAAAGAAATTATATGGTTAACTAATTTAATGAATGCAAATGATAAACGTCCATTAATTGAATATCGTAATGTTTTTGATAAAGAAGGAAATTTCAAACCAGCTCCTGAAAAATCTGCTAAACATAAATATCCCGAAAGTGGAGAAGAATTACTTCGTCGAAAATTAACGGGATATATATCCTACGTTCGAGGAGAAAATCCATATACTTTCCCCTACCGTATCTATCCATCAAAAACAACATTTGCTAAAGAATCTTCTCTTGATAGTCTGAAAAAATACCCTTCTGTTCAATTAAATGGAAAGAAGATAGAAGACCCGTTGAAATATATCCGTGTGTTTTTAAATCGCCTAAATAAAGATACTCCACAATATCAAACTTATCGCGCTATTATTGAAAAACTGGATGATTTAGAAACTTTTGGGAATATGGAAACATTTAATCATACTCTTCTCAGAAGTCCTTTAGAATCTCTTAATATGACATATCCCATATTGGAAGAAGATGAACCTGAAAAATTCATGGGTGATTACGGATTTAATAGTACATTAAAAGAAGTAGGAAAAAATCAATACGATTACCAGCCGAATATTTTGAAAGAATATGGCCGTATTTTTCATCCGTCTAATATTGCTAAATATAGTACAAAAATATCAACAATATGTGAATCTATTCGAAATTCTGAAGGAATTATCATAATTTATTCTGAATATTTGAGGGATGGTATTTGGCCAATTGCAATGGCATTAGAAGAAATGGGAATCTCTCGTTATTGTAGTAATCATGATGTGAAAAATTTGTTATATTCAGCTAAACCTGAACCATTGGATTCTCTTACAATGTTGCCAAAAAGTCAAGTTGCACCCGATGAATTTCGTGCTGCTAAATACATTATGATTACTGGTGAAAAGGATTTATCGCCTTCAAATACAGAAGATGTGAAATATGCGACTATGCCAGAAAACAAAGATGGCGCTAAAGTAAAAGTCATTTTAATATCAAGAACTGGAGCGGAAGGATTAGACTTCAATTGTATTCGTCAAGTACATATTTTGGAGCCATGGTACAATATGAGTCGAATTGAACAAATTATTGGTCGCGGTGTTCGTAATTTAAGTCATTGCCGTCTTCCTTTTGAAAAGAGAAACGTCCAATTATTTTTACATGGAACCATATTAGAAGGAGTAAATCAAGAAGCAGCGGATATGTATTTGTATCGGTTAGCAGAGAAGAAATCTATAAGAATCGGTAAAATAACACGATTAATGAAAACGATTGCAGTAGATTGCAATCTTAATATAAAACAAACCAATTTTACTGCGGAAAAATTAATGGCACACTCTGCAAATAAAAATATTAAACAAACATTAGGCGATAAGAGTACAATTACATTTAAAGTAGGAGACCAACCATTTACCAATATTTGCGATTACATGGAAACATGTGATTATCAATGTACACCGCATATTAATGCAAAAACACTGAATAATTCTAAAAATCTAAATAGTACTACTTATTCGGAATCATTTGCTCTATCAAATAAACAAACAATCTCGAAAAAGATTCGCGATTTATTTAGAGAAAAACATGTTTATTCGAGAGAACAAATATTAATGGCATTAAATACACCTCGACCAATACCTCCCGAACAAATCTTCTCTGTGCTTTCTCTTTTCATTAAGTCAAAAGAAAACGGAATTGGGCAAATAGTGGATAAGCATGGAAGAATAGGTTATTTAGTAAATAACGGAGAACAATATGCTTTTCAACCTATGGAAATTCGTGACAAACATATTGACCAGTGGGAACGAGAAATGCCTATACCATACGTTGCGGACAAAATTAGTTTAGAATTACCAAAAGAAATCGATAAGTCAATTGCAATGAAATTTGGAGAAGATGCAAATACCATTCATATAAATCCAAATCAAGAAAATCAACCATCATCTTCTTCTGAAAATACTTTTATGGTTATTTTTGATTATTTAGGAAACCAATTTGTAAAAACCCAAACGCCCGTAGAATTATTTCAAGGAAATAAAAACTGGTTTGACCATTATAGCAATTTAAGAGGATTATTAAATACTACATATAAAATTTCCCAACCACAGTTAGACCAATATGCAATTTATCATATGTTAGATACTTTAACTCATATAGATAAACTTATATTATTAAACTACTTATATAATCCAAAAACAAACACAGGAGAAGATTTAGGAGAAGTAAAAAATAAAATTAAAAGATACACTTCTCAATACTTTCAAGAAAAAATAATGGAAAGTGAAGATAGACCAGATATGTTAGGTATCATTTTATGTGGTCGCAACAATATTCATAAATTATTTGTAAAATCGAAAGAAGATGTTTCTTGGAAAGAAACCGATGATATTGATTTGGAATTATTTAGAGAAGATTTAAAACGATTGTATAGTATTCCTAACAGCAAAATTTTTCAATTAATTGGATTTATTTCCGAATTTAAAGAACATGAATTTGTATTTAAAACAAAATACATTGGATTAACACAAAAAAATAAAGGCGCGCGATGTGATAGTGCGGGTAAAAGTGATATTATTAAAAAATTAAATCAATTGATTGGAGAAGAAAGATACACTGCAGAAAATACAGCTCATATTATGTTAACTGGAATGTGTGTTTTATTAGAAACGCTAATGCGAGAATATACACGTATTAAAAAAAATGGATTTATTTATTTTTTTACGGCAGAAGAGTCTGCTATTTTGAATGTGGCAGATAAATAATTTTGCAAAAAATTGATTATAATAAATAGTTAAATATTATTTATAAAAACTTTCTCTGAATTTACCAAATTATTTTAATTATACAGTGAATTATCGTAAATATGTGCGAACCAGTTTGTGACCATCATTCCGATTTACATGTTTTTGTAAAAGAGTATAAATCTTTAATATATGAGATAGATTCTATTAATATACGTACACATCCTAATAAATATGTTCGTCAATATGCAAAAATACCTGTTGCAATTAAAATATTAAAATATGTGAATTCTAATTTAGAAAAAATTATAAGAAAATATGGAAAAGAAAAACCTAATTTATATAAGTTATGTAATGCGGTATATTTAAAAGGTGTTGAATTTGTTGGATTATTATCTAACAAATATTATGCACAGCCAAAAAATAAAGAGGATGCTGATTTACGAGAAGAATGTTTAAATATATCTAAGATAATTAAAAAACGATTCCGCAAATATAAAAATATTGATAAGTTTATGAAACCCATTGAAGAAATTAATCCTCAAATAATTGATTATGCTATTATCATTATGAAAAATTATGAGATAATTAGAGAAGAATCTCCGTTTAAAAAATTATTTAAACCCGATGAACCTATAAATTCTCAGGAAAGAAATAATTCTCTTGTAGAATATATAACATATGGTTATCCATTTCCTTACGCAGTAATTGTTATTTATTGCATAATAATAATATACTTATCGCTGATATAAAATTATTTGTATTTTATAAAACAATAAATTTATTATTCGAAAAAAAAGAAATATTTCTTTTTCTTTTTTTATTTGTTTGCAAACTATTTATTTCCAAAAAGAATTTATGCTTCCTCAACGATAGCTTCTTTCTTAGCACGAGGCTTACGAGTAGCGGTTTTTTTTTCTGCAAGTTCTTGAATAGTAGTAGACATATCCTCAGGGATTTGTTCTATAACAGCCTTCTTAGCACGAGGCTTACGAGTAGTTGTCTTCTTCTCAACCTCAACGGGTAATTCTTCGGTCAATTCATTAGTAGCAACCGCAGGAGTAATACTTGGAGTAGTTTCTTCCTTTTTAGCTCGAGGCTTTCTGGGAGACTTTGTCTTAGGTTGTGCCTCAATAGTAGTTTCTTCAGATACATTTTCAGTAGTAGAAGTTGTTTCTTGTGGCTTAGCGCGTGGTTTACGAGTGGTAGTTTTTTTTGGCTGGGAAATATTTTCCAATTTCTTGTCAATTTCACCACCAGTTGAATATTCAACTTGCCATTTGGTATTTTTAATACCATCAATGAATGTAACAGAAGGTTTTTCATATTTAACATCTTGTCCTTCATTTTGATATAAAATACTACCAACAAAATTATTGACATACATACATACCTTTTCATATTCTCCCATAATCTTCTCAATTTCTTGAGAAGAACTTCTTAAACCAACATTTTTTTCAAATTTTTCCAAGTCTTGCCATGTATTAGTATCATCGTTTAAACGATAATTAATAATCCAGTAGGCAAAACACATTCTTTGATAATTTAAATCCGAAATAAATTCTGGTTTTTTTACTTGAACTTTAGGAGTAGGAATTTCCATTTCAGAATCAGATTGCATGTTTTAAGATTGATTACTTTATAAAATAGATAGTTGAAGATTTTAAAAGAGTTATGTAAATAATTTTTATTTATGATAAAATACACAAATAAAAATACGTAATCAATTTTTTGATTTTTTTGCATAAAAATTATACATCCACTGTAGGTAATACCCGCTTATATTTAGCATCAACCCCACACACACCATGTTCTCTTCTATTTGAATCTGCAAATGTATATTCTATTTTTCCATCAACCAAATTTTTATTGGCAAATCTCATACATTTAGAAATTTCAGGATATGAATTATTATACACCAAATAAACACAACCAGTGCATAGGGGCTTATCTAAATTCTTAATACTTTGCTTATATATGATATTTTTGTATTGACCTAATAAGATTCCTTTTGACATTTTATGCTAGCCAGCTATTATAAAAATAATGTATATATGCATTTATATTCATTTTTATATCAAAATAAATATATGTAAAACAACAATAAGAATACATGATGTAATAATGTAATAATATAATAGTATAATAATATAATAATAAAATAAAATGGTAATTGGATTTTTAGTTGCTTTTTTAGCTGTTTTTGGTGCATTTTTCTTTTTAGGTGGTCGTGGAGATGGAAGTTGTGGAGGTAATTGTCCAGTAATTATTCATGGAAATAGAGGCAATGGTAGTTCTTCTTCTCAATGCAATGGAGATACTTGTTCACTCAGATAAAAATATTTGTTTATTATAGTATAGTATAATAAATAAAAAATGTCATTTACACGTTTTCATGATGACCCATATAGAATTGCAAAACAAGCCGAGCAAAGTACTTTTTCAGGAAGATATTTTTTAAATACTCCTGGACCAGGTACTCAACTCCCTTTCATGAACGACCCTCAAATAAGAATGCAAGGTTGGGGAGCAAATCTTATGACAGATACTACTAATTTAGAAAGTGAATTGAGAGGTTTAGGAAGACCTCTTACACATAATCCGAATATTACTTATCAAGATACTCGTTTACACCAAGGTGTTCAGATTGCTTATCCCGTTAGCGATGTTCATGTAGAAGAATCACGTGCAACACATCCTGCATGGATGTATAAAGACCAAGACTTAACCAGATGGGAGACTCCGTTTTTAAACCCGCAGGCGAATTTAGAACGTAATTTCAGTTATAATGTGCAGACGAGAATATTGGAAAAAGATTATCATGTACGAGAAACTCCATTTTTAACTTCTCATGCGAGAGATAATTTTGTGTAAATTTTTGGAGATAGACGTTATTTTTATATGATTATATTATAATTATATACAAATAAAAGATGGAATTAGCAATACCTTTAGTTGCTTTAGGCGGATTGTATATGGTATCTAAACAAGTAAATAATCCTGTAAAAAATGAAGCATTTACATCTATGAATCGTGATAGTTTGCCAAATATTGATGTTCCTAACCGCAATTTTCCCGATGAGTTTCCCGTTGTTTCTGCCGAGACTGAACAAACTTCTCGACTTTCTACTGTAAATAAATACGATTCAAATGGTACTTACACCGACAAATATTTTAATCCTAATATGGTCGCAAGTACTATTAAATCTGATATGGCCACGCCCGCAGATGGAGGAAAACAATATTATTCTTTAACTGGAGATAAAGTTTCTTCTTCTTATTTTCAGCACAATAATATGGTTCCTTTTTTTGGTAGTAATGTTCGAACTATGTTAGTAGACGAAAATTCAAATGAAAGTCTTTTAGACAATTTAGTTGGTGCTGGTTCTCAAATTAAAATCAAAAAGGAAAATGCGCCATTATTTGCTCCATCAAAAAATTTACAATGGGCAAATGGCGCACCAAATGTGAGCGAATTTATGCAATCCCGAATGTTAGTCGGTAATAAAATGAATGGTGTTATGCCATTTCAACCTGAACGGGTTGCTCCTGGTTTAGGAAGAGATGGACAAAGTGATGGTTTTAATTCTGGTATGATGATGAGAGAAGCATGGTTACCAAAAACCGTTGATGAACTTCGTGTAGATAATAAACCTAAAACCTCTAATGTTATATTGGGATTAGAAGGCCCTGCCATGAGTCGTGTCCAGAATCTTGGTTCTATTGGAACAGTAGAGAAGAATCGCCCCGACCGTCATTATGAAATGACTCCCGAACGTTATATGACGACTACTGGTCTTGAAAAAGCACCCACTGTACATGCCATTCCTGTTGACCGTTATGTTACTCGTCCTGAAACAACAACCACTTATGCTGGTGGTGCGGGTTCCACCAATAATTCGGTTTATGTAGAGGGTGAATATATGCCTTCTCATCGTATTAATCATGGAGAACTTCCATTAGGTTGTGCTTCTGCTACTGGTCGTAATGCTCCCGTAGAAGGCGAATATGAATTACGTAGTAAGGTGGCTTATCCGAATAATCGCAGTACATCTAATGTAGATGATTATTTTGGTGCTATTGGTGGTGCGTTTGGTGCTGCAGTAGCGCCATTATTAGATGTAATTCGTCCTACACGTAAACAAAATGTTGTTGGTAATGCTCGCCCTTATGAAAATGCTCGTATTCCAGTACAACAGGGTTATTTATTTAATCCTGCAGATAAGCCAGCCGCTACTATTCGTGAAACAACAGAAAAATCCACAATGCATTGGAATGTTAATCGTGGTCAAAATGGCGGTGCTTATGAAGTAACTAAACCGCAAGTATTAGCTACGGAACGACAATCAACAGGTGATTATTTCTATAGTGGAGTAGCAGGTGGCGGAGATGGAGCAAGAAAACCGCGTACGTATATGGCAGAATATAATCAGCGTAATAATGATAGAAAATCATCTACTATTCAAGGATACATGGTTCAAGGAAATATGGCTCTTGGTTCTAACCATGTAAATATGCGCAATAATAATTTGGATGAAATCATGAAGAATAATCGTGCGGCGGTTCCAACGATGCCAACAGGAACTCCTGATGTGATGCATATGGGTAGATTGCAAGGTCATGCTCCATTGTATTCAAATATTCAGACGGATAGAAATAATCCAGAAATATTGAGTATGTTAAAAACAAATCCTTATACATTAAGTATTACTGAATAATGTGAAACTTATTATTTATAAAATACCATATTTATTTTATAAATTGCTGAAATTTATTTTTTATTTTTTATGGTTTTACGGAATGGAGAAGAAAGTTTATGAGAAGTTACTCCTCTTCCAACTTGTTTACGAGGTGGTGGTTGAATTGGCGATGAACTTAATCCATCAGTTGTTGACATTGTGGAAGATGGTTCTGTTCCTGAAGTAGATAACCATTCTGATGGTGTTTTTCGTTCAGTAGCTTCTTCTACAGTTGGCAATGGAGAAGATGATTCTATTATTGAACTATCTTCTGAAGGTAATTCTTCGCTTTTTTGAGGAGACTCTTCTCCTTCTTGCACAGGTGGCTGTTCTCCTTCTTGTTCAGATGGTTTTTCACCTTCTTGTTCAGATGGTTTTTCACCTTCTTCTGCAGAAGGTTTTTCACCTTCTTGTGCAGGAGACTCTTCTCCTTCTTGTGCAGAAGATTTTTCACCTTCTTGTGCAGGAGACTCTTCGCCAATTTCAGCTGCGGCGGCTGCGCCGCCCGCAACTGCAGCAGCTCCTGCTATAGCAGGAACCATAAATGAATATTCCATACGAGGTTCATATTTTTGTGTGGCAATTTTAAACATTATATCAGGAATATTCGCCACTTGAAAGTAAACTTCTCCTTCAGATACACATTTTTCAAAATTAAGCATTAATCCGCTTCCTTTTAAACTACTTCCCATACCAGATTTTCCAACAGCCATGATTTGGTCAAATACTTTAGACGGACATCCAACAAATAAACCTGCATTCACTTTAAAATTATGAGGGTCTTGCAAATTCTTAGAATATCCACCACTCCATGAATATATCCAAACCATTCCACTTTCAACTCCATCAGGACAAACTATTTCAGTAAGAGCTAAACCAGAACCGCCCATTAAATTAGCAAGTTCTCCAGATTTATTGGAAATATTTAAATTCGTTGTACATGCTAAAATTGCATGAGAAGCAAACACCATACTTTGGCCAGATTCAATTGAAACTTCTTGAATGTATCCAGGAAAAATAGAAGAAACAAATAGTGTTGCTGTGTTATTTGTTGTGTTTGATATTTTTTTAAAAAACACATCTTCTCCAGAAAAAGAACGAAATAATCCCTGAATACCACCTTCATTTTGTCCAGTTGATTGAGTAGAATCCATACCTAAACTATTGTCAATTAATAATTGAGCATCTGATTTAATATATATTGATTCATTTGCTTCTAAATCTATTTGAACTTGGTCACCTCCCAACAAATTTAATATTTCAGAATTTCCCATTTATATATACTCCAGATTTTTTATAATAACTTTCAACCAAATTTATATCATAAAAATATGATATAAAAATATAAAAAACACATACATGCTCGAGGTCAGGATTGAACTGACGACCCTTGGCTCATAAGACCAATGCTCTAACCACTGAGCTACACGAGCATACTGTAAATAAAAAAATTTCTCTATATTATTTTATTACTAAATAATATTTATTGAGCTTATTGTTTCATTTCTTCATAAGAATTTAAAATTTGAATTGCTTGTTCGCAAGCTAATTGTTCAGCTTTTTTTTTGATGGCATGTATTCCTTCTCCCAAAAACAATAATATTTTACCATTTCGTGTTGATAAATATTCATGTATTTCATGAAATGATTTAAATTTAGAAGATGGAATTGCATTTTTAGGCGAAGTTTCATGAATGGCTTGTCTCAAACACAAATAAACTCCCATATGATATCCTGCATCAGGTTCTACATCATGCAACTCAATATAATGAGGTGTTACTTTAAATTCTTTTTGGACAATAATTTGTAGAATATTTTTATAATTTGTATTGTTTTGTATAAGTTGAACCCAATCTACATGATGTTCAAATATATTTTCAACAAATATCTGAACCATTTGAAAACCCGGTCCCGTAACAAACAATTTAGAAAACCAACCGTCTTCATCTTTTACTTGAATTTTATTAAAATCCAAAAACATGGCTCCTATGAAAGCTTCAAATAAACAACCTAACTTCTTTAAATTAGTACGCGTTTGTTTTGTTTCCGCATTTTTAGAAAGAATAAACCATTTATGCAGTCCCATTTGATATGCAATTTTACCAATATGTTCATTTTTAACGAGTGCGATTTTCTTTTCTGTCATGAACCCTTCATTCTCTTTAGGAAAACGGCGATAAAGATAGTATTTAGTAATTAATTCTAAAACTCCATCTCCTATAAATTCCAATCTTTCATTGGATTTAGTAAAAAGTGGAATACAATCATCTGGTTTTTCAGCAATAATAATATTATTTAGTTTATTTTCAATATCAGGTTGTTTGGTATATGAACGATGAACAAATGCACGTTTATATAATGTAGGATTGAAAATGGTTTCATTAATTCCGTATTTACGCAAAATTTGATAAATCTCTTCTTCTTCAATGGATTTATTTAGCGGATTAAATGGGTCGAAAATAAGTTGTTCAATTCCATTTGGAGAAATCTCCTTGCGTATATCTTCGTTTGTTTCAGTAGTACTCATCGTTTTATTTATATGTTGCGTTTTGTTTATTATCTTTTTAGAATCTTCTCTTACAATCAATTTTTTATTAATAATCTCTCCGAAAATATTATGTTTATTAATTATATAATTAAATAAATGGTGCTTTCTACAACAACAAGAACTGCGTCTATTAGTAGTATTGTAAATCAAGACCAAGGTGGCGGAGAGCGTAAAGCTGGCTTACCTTACCAAGTTGGTCGCGATACATGGACTTCTATTATTCTTCATCCTCATCTCAGAACGGTTGATTATTTAAATGATAAAACGAAGATAGTTACTATTCGTCGTTACATTCGTAACGTGGGTATGGATATGCGTATCCCTGGACGCTAAGTCAATTATTTACCCATATGTAAATAACTCATTTTTTTCTATGATATAAAAAGATAATTATAATTATCAATAATTCTTCTATGAAATTAATTATTGATAATCGCGAACCATTTCTCTATGAAAAATGCAAAACTACATTTGCACTTCCATCCATTGAAATTTCATTGGCTAATTTAACTTTAGGCGATATTTTATTGAAATCAAATGATGATGTCGAACTTATTATTTTTGAACGCAAATCATTAGCTGATTTATTAGCCAGCATTAAAGACGGACGTTATGAAGAACAATCGCATCGTTTAATACATTCCAGTGGGCTGCATACCCATAATATTGTTTATATTATTGAAGGAGTCTTCTCTCAATTACGAACAGAACAAGAGAGAAGATTAATTTATTCAACCATGACTTCTCTTAATACATTCAAAGGATTTAGTGTAATTCGCACTGCGTCTGTTACTGAAACAGCGGAATTTATTATGGTAATGGCAGATAAAATAGAACGCAATTTTAAAAATGGAAAGACATTTGCTTTTAACATTTCATCTTTTCAGCCAACTTCTCAAAATGCAGAATCTACAGAAGAAATCTCATCGGTGTTTTTTCCTCCCATTCAACCCGAACCTACAAAATATACAAGTGTTGTGAAAAAAGTAAAAAAAGAAAATATTACTGCAGAAAATATTGCCGAAGTAATATTGTGTCAGATTCCAGGGGTCAGTTCTATTACTGCGGGTCAAATAATGACACATTTTACAGGATTATGGGATTTAGTAAACTCTGCAAAAAATCATCCCGAAAAATTCGAAACTATTTATTTAGAAACAAATGGGAAAAAAAGAAAATTAAATAAAACAGTCATTGCTTTTTTACGAGAAATAAGCGTGTAACAAATATATAAAAATCAATTTTACTTTTGTTGATTCTTATATTCCTTCCAAGAAATCTTTTTTGGTTCAACAACAGATTCTTCCTCTTGCGCATACATCTCATCTAATTTATCGGCGCGTTTCATTGCACTATCCACATACAACTCCTTCAATAATTGTCCTACTAAAACCGACCCATTATTTTGGTCAACCTTACCATCTTCTATTAGCTTTAAAACACTCAATATTTTTGTCATAATAACATAATCTAATTCACCTGATACTGCACGATTAAAAATGTCGGTATAATTATTGAAAAGAAATGAGCATTTACTGCGGCATTCATTGGCAAACTTTTCTTGGTCAAATTTTCCCAATCTCAAATAATCGGCACGTAATTTATCAATTGTTCTAAGGTCATCGCGAATGGGAACACTATGGCGTTGAGAACGAATACCTTCGGTATTATCCACATAATCAGGACTATTTTCAACTAAATCTTTTAGGTTCATTTTTTGGGTCAAAATGTATATATTATATTTTGCGCGATATTTAAGTGTTTTTTATATGAATGTATTTTATGAAATTATATTTACGATAATATTATATTTGTAAAAATGGCCATCTTCTCCACATATAAAGATTTAGGTGATATAGGAATGCCACAAATTATAAGAGAAAACCCTCCATTGAAATATGCTTATTATTTATTATTAGCAGCGTCTATTTTTCTTTTAATAGGATTTATTTTTATTCGTCCCTTTATTGGAAAAACAGCTTTACAAATGCAAGAAGGTGTAAATACTTGGGTATCTTCTCTAACCGCTCCCATTAAAAATGTATTGGAGTCACAAATAGAAAGAGCATATATTGATAAAAATGGTGCTGTTCATACATATATGACAGGTAGTGATTATAGAACAAATATTTTAGATGAAATCCGTTTATAAAAAATATAAAAACAATGCGCTGTAATAATGTAGCTGGCATACCATTAATGATAGGAGATTACATGATTCATAAGATTATTAGTTCGTGCAAGAATTGTATTCATTATATTCCTCCGACTATTAATAAACAAACATTAGACAAAGGATACGGTTTGTGTCGTTTATTTCGTCCGCCTATTGTAAACACAGAACCAGGATTCCCAAAATATGAATATTCTATTATAGCACGAACAAAGAGTACATTATGCGGTGGAAAATATTATTATTCTCCGCCATTTACTAAAAAATAAGATAAATAATACATATAACAAAATATGCATTTATTATAGATATAATCTTCTCTATAATAAATAAATGATTCAATTAGATGCCGCAACACAATATTGGTCTTCTCTTAAATGGTACTGGAAAATACTGGTGTTTCTTCTCTTATTGCGCATTTTAAATATAATATATCGTTTTTTAGTGGAATCCCCCGCTTCCAAAAAACGCCGTCAAATGATTGAATCGGGTGAAATAGACCTTAAAAAAATATACAAAATGAAAATGGAAATGAAAGCGGCTGAAATAAAAGAAAATTTCAGTGTTCCAATGAAAATTTCTCAAATAGATGGGAAACCTGTTGAAGAACCATTGGGTATTTTAGGGGCAACTTTAGCATTTTTTAATATACTCATTGAGAAGATTATTCACGGAGCCACTTATTTGAAAGATTATGCCTATTATCTTCTCTACACCTTTTTAGAAAAAGTATCCAATTATATTTTTTTATAATCTATCATCTCCCAATAAAAAATAAAATAAAATCATTTAGTATATAAAATGAAAATTAATACTTCTTATTTTCCTTCTGTCATTATTCTTTTAGGCGTTTTTATTTTTATTTCTTTATTCTTTGGCACTGGAAATGTTATTCCCTACAGTAAAGTTTCTAATTTCACTTCATTTGAGGGATTCGAAGGCGATAGTTCCTCTTCTCCCGAAATGACTGGCGATGGTATTGTGGATTCTGTTAGTGGCGCTGTTAGTAGTGCTGCTTCTGCTGTTTCCACCGCCGCTTCTAATTTATTTGGCAGTGGGTCAAGTACTGCTTCTACAGAAGCCCCTCCTGCTGCTCCCGCCGCTGAAACAGCTCCTCCTGCTCCTACTACTGAGGCATTTACTTCATTTGGTGGTTCGTATGCTGCTTATAATTGAAACTCCCAAAAATAAATTATGTGTATAATAACATAAATATAAAATAATGATTATTTACAATATAAATAATGATTATTGGATTATGTGGTCTTCAGGGGTCTGGAAAAGACACAGTGGCTGCTCATTTAGTTTCAAATCACGGATTTATTAAATTGAGTTTTGCTTCAATATTAAAAGATATATTATCGGTTTTATTTGGTTGGGATAGAGGTAGATTAGAAGGAATTACAAAAGAAGACCGCGCATGGAGAGAAGAAGTGGATGAATGGTGGTCACAAGAATTAAATATTTCGAATTTTACGCCACGATATGCCATGCAATTTATTGGAACGGATTTATTTAGAAATCATTTTCATGAAGACATTTGGTTATTATGCGTAAAACGCCGTTTGTCTTTACATAAAAATGTAGTAATTACAGACTGTCGATTTGAGAATGAAATTCAAATGTTAGAAAAACAGCCAGACTGTCATATTATATATATTGAACGACCTCCATTGCCTGATTGGACAACTATTTTTAATCGGGAACTTTCAATAGAAGATTATGAATCAGAATTAAAACGGGCGAATGTACATCCGAGTGATTATTTTATTTTTTATCGGACTTATTTTGGGGAAGGGTTTAAATATAAAATAATAAATGATGGAACAATAAAAAAATTACAAAAAGAAGTAGATAATTTTATATCCAATAATTTATAAATATATTATATAATACATGAATAATAATTTAAATAAATATACAAAAGTTCCAAAAGGAAAAATTTTATGGAAGAATTCCCTTTAGATACATATTATTATTCTGAACCAATGTATTTTTCAAAATATATAAATATGAATAAATTTGATATTGAAGGATATATTAATTCGTTACCTGAATATATTGATGAATTATGTTTACAATATAAACAATTAACATATATACCGAATTTAAGTAAATTTAAAAAACTTAAAGTATTAGATTGTCGCAATAATAATTTAACTGAATTGCCTGAATTACCTGAAACATTAAAATATTTAGATTGTCGCAATAATAATTTAATTAAATTACCAAAATTAAATTCAAATTTGATTGAACTTTGGTGTTATACAAATAAATTGACTACATTGCCTAAATTAAATGAAAATTTAACAATTATATGGTGTCAAAATAATAAATTAAATAGATTACCAATATTAAATAAAAATCTCAAAGGATTATGTTGTTTTGGAAATAATTTACCAAAAATATACAACATAAATACTTCTAATTTATTAACAAGAGAAAAGATTAAAATAAATACATTAACAAATTGTATTTATAAAATTATGTGTTTAAAATATCGTAATCATTTTCGTAGATGGTTATGGGAACGTGTAAGACTCCCTAAAATAGAAAAACAATATCATCCAAATAATCTAATAAAAATATTAGATGGTATTTCAGATAATATACCCGAGAATGAATTTCTTGATATAATCGAAGAATGGTAATGTAAAAATTGATGTATTTTTTATTTATTTTCTTGTTAATAATACATTTCAATTATTTCAATTATTCAAAATTGTACCAATTAAAAAAGATGTTTAATAACGAAAAATATTGTGATATTGACAATCTTTATAGCGTTGATGAAATCTATGCTAAAAAAGAGTTAATTCATGATGATATACTACTTACTTCACGTCTTAGACTTATTGAACAATACTGCGCGGTCGGGTGCTTATGCACCCGACGCTTGTGTTCAGCCACCAATGAAAAAAGGATTATTCCTTTAGTTTGGTATTTAAAATTTTTCAGTTACAAAATACAAATGGGTTACTTGGTGGGGACACGTATAGTGCGTCTCTCTGGTGCTCTACTTACCTGCTTTATCTGCGCTCTGCATAACGGACACTTAGCCGTTGTTTTGTATATTTGCTCATAACACGTAACACATGTGTCATGACCACATCCGAATTTGCGCACATCCTTGCGCTCTGCAATCTCCATACACACACAACAGTCACCGCCTTCTATTTCCGCACATATACCCGGCACCAACTCGGGTCTCGGCTCGGGCACGGGAAATAAATGCATCATGCCTCTGTCGCTGCGGACGTGATGCTCTCGGTCCAGTATCTCGTATATCTGCGACATCTGTCGGCTTAGCACCTGTAGCCAAGCGAGATCTTGTGTCACAATAATACGACGGACTACCTGACGTCTGCGTCCGCGAACCGTTACATTGGGAGGAGGAAGCTGTGCTTCAAACAGAAGTTCGGGTGGAGTATTCATTTTGTTCTTGATAATTACATAAATTCGGTACTATTATGTTTAAATGATACTACTAAAAAAGCAGTTCAATTTAGGGGGCTCACGTCCGGCGTAGCCGGACTGCTATGTGTTCCCGCCTGCAGGCGGGAACCGCAACCCCTAAGACCCCCCGGCCTACGGCTTGAATCGTAGGTTCCTGACAAAAAAGGAATAATCCTTTCGATTTTGGTATTTAAAATTCAAATTACAAGGAATATAATACACATACACACATACACATTATATATTAAAGTGCGGTCGAGTAACGACCAAACACATATGGAACATTTGGATTTGCACTGGATTTTTCCTCTTCCATCATCGCAAATTTGCATTCATTTACCTGTATCTTGTGCGCCAACTTACGCGATATTTTTGGGGGATTTAAGAGAAGAATGAAAATAATATTCTCCGATAATTCTGGATATGGTGTCCTTATCGTCTGGCGGTTGTTTATGGAAGGGTTTATCTGATTCTGACAATTTTTCTAAACACATGGAACAAACG
>JACCDI011290922.1_pt1 | contig 21129 bp, 18 predicted proteins | sample 7442791 | NCBI WGS metagenome assembly JACCDI01 (sample SAMN15323434, study PRJNA562643) | freshwater metagenome | isolation source: river surface water | place: USA:Blue River Watershed | collected 2017-08-15
ACAATCATGCGCAGCGCTTCCCCCTCGCGGGCAGCCAGCGAAGACAGTTGTCCACGTGCCTTGTCCACGGCGAGCGGCACAGGACTGAGTGCGCCAAAAGCATCGGCAAGTACAATCCGGGCAGCATTGAGGTGGCTGCCATCGGACAGCCGCAGCTGCCATCCGTGTTCAGCTTCAGAAAGATGTTCTGCCTTGACACCCGTCTTCAGGGTGATCAGCGGATGATCCAGCATGGCCTGCACCAGTGCAGCAGGTACCAGCCAGCCCGCTTGGGTCAGCAAAAACGCATCGGCAGATACACGCTGACCGCAGAGATCACTCGCCTTTGCAACATCGACTTCGCTTAGCCAATCCTGCGGCAGGGTGTGCGCATGCTGCCTGAGCTTGTCATGCCGGCGCTGATCACGCGTGATTCGCAGCGCGCCGCAGAAGGCATGCGGCACACGCTGACCATGCAGCGCCAGCCACTGCTTCAGCCAGATCACGCCCGCAGCAGAAAACGCGGCAATGGGATTGTCATCCCCCCCCGGTTCCGGTCGTGCGACTGCGACGGGATTTCCTGAACCACCGCTCGCCGGTTGATGTTGCTCGATCACCGTCACCTGCACACCGCGCGATGCCAGCTGACGCGCAAGGCTCGCACCCGCAATGCCAGCGCCGATGACGACGACAGGTAATTGATCTGCTCTGTGCGACGGCGGCACAGCGACCTCTCCCGGCCAGCAGGCAAACAAACGATCGCGCTTGCCACCAAAGCCTTCCCGTTTGCTGACCGCAAATCCCGCCTCTGCAAGGGCACGTCGTACCGCACCAGCGACGCACCAGCTCGCAAGGCACGCATCCGGCGCCGCCAGTTGGGCAATTTTTCTCAGCACCTCCTCAGACCACATGGCCGGGTTGCGGTCTGGAGCGAAGCCATCGAGATAAAAGGCATCGAATTTTCCGTGAACGGAGGCCAGCGCAGGCCCAACATCTCCAAACACCAGCGTCAGCGTGGTCTGATCGTCAAGCAGAACAGTATGAAAGCCGGGAATCAGCGGCGGCCATGCAGCCAGCAGACGCTCTGCCAGTACCTGCAGTTCAGTCATCATCTCGGGGGGAGCAGACTGAAGGGACCTCGTCAGCGCGGCGCGCAAATCCTGGGCAGTGAAAGGATGCTTTTCGATGGCGACATAGCGCAACCGGGAACGACAGCCCGTCTGCCGCAGCCATGCCCAGGTCGCCAGAAAATTCACGCCCAGACCAAAGCCTGTCTCCAGCAGTCGAATGCATGGCACGGCAGCGGCGCGTGACGGTAATTCGCAGCCCTCGATGAACACGGCCTGTGCCTGTCCCCAGGCGCTGCTGCGGCTTGCATAGACGTCGCCATACAGGGGCGCAAACAATTCGCCATGGTCACCCGTCTGCCAGCGGGCAGGCTGTATCGCAAGGAACTTCATGTGGGGAAGAAAATTCAGTCAGCCTTCGTGCACTGCCCTTCGAAGATCAGCAGCGACGTGGGCAATTCCATGGTGTCGCTGACGGACAGCGCGGCGCGGTCAATCACGATCTTGCGCATCGCCTGCTCGGGGGTGAGTCCCATGCAGCCGATCAGCTGATCCTCCCGCTGACACGCCAGTCCATCGATCCGATCAGCGGTGAAGCGATAGCTGCGCTTGGCGGCGGCTGGTACGGTCGAGGGCGCACCACGATGAACAAAGCGAGTCTTGCCATCGCAGTCATAAACCTCGCCGGCTCCCAGCGCGAGCATCGGGAACATCAGCAGTAAAACAAACAGGGATTTCATCGGAAAGAGCCACGGACGGGCAGGCACAAGGGACGCTGCATCATACAACGCCCGGCCTGATCGGCGATCAGTCGACCCGTGGCCCCAACCAGCGATTAAACTCGGCCACCTCGGCTTCCGTCAGCCGGCCAGAGCGGGCCGTCAGGCCGATCAGGTCACGCAAGTAGTCATAGCGTGCCTTGGATTGATCCACTCTTGCACGCAGCAGGCGTCGCCGGGCATCCAGCACATTGATCACCGTCGCTGCGCCCAGTTCATAGCCACGCTCCTGTGCCCGCACCGTCTGAGTCAGCGCATCGACTTCCGCATTCGTGGAATCAATGCGCGCGCGATTCGCCTGCGCCGATGCATAGATCACCCGCGTATCCCGCTCGACTTCGCGCAGCAAGGTTTCCAGTTGTTCCTGCTCGATCGCCTGCTGTGCGAGTGCGGACGCTTCTGCCGCGCTGACCCGCCCGCCCTCGTAGATCGGAATGCGCAATTCCAGCGATGCGCTGCCCACGTTGTATGAACGCTGGGAGACGTTGTCGTACGTCAGGTTCGACTGACTGTATTGCAACGAGAGCGACAGCTGAGGATAGTGCTCGGCGCGTGCTGCATCGACAGATCGCCGACTCGCCAGCAGCGCCTCGCGCCGGGCAACAATGGCAGGATTACTTTCTCTTGCTGCGTTTACCCAATGCTCGGCACTCTCAGGCACCGAGGGAAAATCGGCGCGCACCAGCATCGCGAGAATCCCGGCATCCCTGCCCGACAGCTCGCGCAGCCGGACACGTGCCGCTTCACCCTTGTTGACCGCGTCGATCTCGCGCGTATTGACCTGCTGCAGCCAGGAAATCGCCTCGGTCAGATCGGTGATCTTTGCCATCTCCCGCTCTCGCATCGAGCGCAGGCGCTCTACTTGTTTTTGCGCAGCCTCTTTTTCCGACTGCAGCTGCATCAGCTCGTCATCGGCCTGCAGCGCATTCAGGTACTGATCGGCGATTTGCGCAAACAGCTCGGCTCGCACATTGGCTGCTTCCTGCTCGGCCTGACTGATCGCGAAACGTGCGCCATCGCTGCGGTAGTAAGAGGGCAGATCGATGATTGCCTGCCGCGCCTGCAAGACGGTGCGACGGCCGCTGTACCGCTGGTCTGTCGTAGCATCGCTGTAATCATTGCGGGACACCGATGCCTGCACGCTCGCCTGCGGATACAGGCGGCTGTCGGCCTGATCAGCGTCAGCGCGTGCGCGGTCAACGCCGAAACGACGCGCCTTGAGCGCGGGATTGTCGCTCATGGCTGAGCGATACAGGCCGAGCAGATCGGTCGCCACCGAGGGCGCGCAGATCATGAGCATAGCGATCGCCATCACGGCGCCGAAGAAGCGGTTGAGCCAGTAGATCAACTCAATCCTCCTTCAGCGAGCGCACCAGCATGTCCGACAACGGCGCAGTCAGGTAATGCCAGAAGGTGCGCTGCCCGGTCTTCACCAGTACATCGGCAGGCATGCCGGCCACCAGATCAAGCTTTAACCTCGCCAGATCCTGCATGCCCTTGGGCGTGATCGACACGCGACCCAGATAGTAGGGCTGCTTCGTGCCGTTGATGTCTTCCATCATCCGGTCGGCCGACAGCGTGGCGAGCTTGCCCTCGATGCGCGGCATGTCTCGCTGGCGGAATGCAGTAAACCTCACTTCTGCCATTTGCCCCACCCGCAGCTGATCGACATCCTGCGGCGACAATTTTGCTTCGACGATGAGCGTCTCTTCACCCGGCACGATATCCAGAAGGTGAGCGCCAGGCTTGAGCACCTCGCCCCGCGTGTGCACCGCCAGCCCGAGCACCCGGCCTTCTTCTGGCGCGACAATTGCCGTACGTCGGTAGGTATCCTCGAGCCCACGTATTTTTTCGCGCAGAGCGAATATGTCGGCCTGCACCTCCGAGAGCTCCTTGGCCACCTCCTTCTGCATGTCTTTTTCCAGCTGCAAGATCTTCAGCTGCGCTGAGCTGATCTCCACCTCGGCAGAGGCAATGTCATTTTGCAGCGAGTCGCGCTGCCCTTCATTCACCGCCAGATTGCGTTCCATGTCGCGGACTCGCTGACGCTCGGCATAACCTTCTTTCGCCAGCGCTTCAAAATCGGCACGTTCTTTTTCGTAAGAATCCACCAACCGGTCGCGCATGGCCTTTTGCTGTCTGAGGCCGGCAATCTTTTCTCGCAGCTGTGCGATCTGCCGCTCATAGAGCATGATCTCGCCTTGCTGCGCCTGTCTGCGCACCCTGAACGTCTGGTCCTGCACGCGCATCGCCTCGGCCGCACGAGAATCGCTGGCCACCGCCGTCAGCGCTAGCGGGTAAATCACACGCGCCAGTCCGTCGCGCTGGGCAATCAGGCGGGCTTCGCGTGCCATGCCCACCAGCAGCTGACTGCGCACCTGCTCCAGCTGCGCCTTGGCCTGCACATCCTCCAGCGTGACCAGCACATCACCTTTGTAAACCCACTGTCCCTCGGTGACTCTCACCTCACGCACAATGCCGCCTTCGAGATGGTCCACAGATTTGCGATAGTTCTCCAGCACGACAACGCCGTTGCCTATCGCGGCACTATCCAGCGGAGCCTTGACCGACCAGATGCCAAGCCCGATAAACAGCGCCAGCACCGCCAGCAGCCCGCCGTAGCGCAGCCTGCGCTCACGTCGTTCTATTACGGGATCGAGCGAAGTCTCGTTCGCTGGAGTCTCAGATGCGGCACGAAGCGTCTGCGCGCGCTTTGGGGCGTCGTTCGAGAATTCGGGGAATGGGTTCATCAGGCACCCCCTGTGGCAAGTTTGGCGCCGGTCTGTTGCGCCCGGCGATGAATGAGCGATGCCGATACCTGAGCCGGCGTACCATGCAGCCCCAGCTTTCCGTCGACCAGCAGCAGCACTGCATCTGCTTTCTCCAGCACCCCATTGCGATGGGTGACGATCACGACCGTAGAGCCAATCTCGCGTAACTCCTCCAGCGCCTTCATCAGGGCAGTGCTGCCCGCCTCATCGAGATTGGAATTTGGCTCGTCAAGAATGACGACTGCCGGATCTTTGTAGAGCGCACGTGCCAGCGCGACACGCTGACGTTGCCCGGCAGAGAGCGTGAAATTCCCCTCCAGCTGCGTCTCATACCCGTCCGGCAGCGCAAGAATCATCTCGTGCACACCGGCACGGCGTGCAGCGCGGACGACGGCCTCGGCGTCAATGTCACCGAAGCGCGCAATGTTTTCAGAGATGGTGCCATCCAGCAGTTCAACATCCTGCGGCAGGTAGCCAATCGCACTGCCGAGCGCTGCACGCGAGTACTGCGACAACTCAGCGCCATCCAGTCGCAGCGTACCTGCGTGCGGTCGGTTCAGGCCCAGCAATGAACGCAACAAGGTGGATTTGCCCGCAGCGCTGGGGCCGATCACGCCCAGTTGCGAACCTGCCGGGATCTTCAGCGTCAATTCCTTGATCACTGCGGCGCGCGCGCCAAAAGGGGCGATGACAACTTTTTCGAGCTCATACTCGCCGCGTATCGGTGGCAGCGGCATCGTTTCAGCAGGCTCGGGATACTCGCCCAGCAATTCGGACAAACGCTTGTAGGCGGTGCGCGCGCCCGTCATCGTCCGCCAGCTGCCGATCAGCTGATCGATCGGTGCCAGCGCGCGGCCCAGCAAAATCGAACCGGCGATCACCATCCCCGGAGAAATCTCGCGGCGAATCGCCAGATAAGCGCCCAAGCCAAGGATCAGTGATTGCGAGGTGAGGCGATAGGTCTTCGACAGCGCGGCGATCAGCCCGGCCCGCGCGCTTGCGCGGTGCTGCGCATCGAGTGCGGCACCACGATCGCGCAGCCAGCGCTCCCGCAGCCGGGGCAGCATGCCCATCGCAGTAATGACTTCGGCATTGCGCAGGTGTGACGCCGTTTGCTGATTGGCTGCGATGCTCGAACGATTCGCCTCTTGCAGCAGGTTATGCGTAGCCAGTTCAGTCCAGACCGTCAGCCCCGCCAGTACCACCATCGAGAACACAGCCGCCCAGCCAACCCATGCGTGAAACACGAACATCAGCCCCACATAGATCGGCACCCAGGGCGCATCCAGCAGCGCGAACAGCCCTGGCCCGGTAACGAACTGGCGCACGCGATCGATGTCTTCCAGTGGCTGCGCACTGGCGCGCCTGCCGCTGCTGGCAATCGTCCGGTTGAATATGGCGTCATGCACCTTTGGCCCCAGCGCGGCATCGAAGCGCATGCTGGCCACGATCATCACCTGCGCGCGTAGCCATTCCAGCCCGCCAAATATGATGAACAGGAAGGTCGTGATGAGCGTGAGCATCAACAGTGTCGGCACACTGCCCGTGGAGAGCACCCGGTCATACACCTGCAGCATGTAGATCGATGGCACCAGCATCAGCAAATTGAGGAACAGGCTGAACATGGCTGCCGAAGCGATCGCCGTCCGGCTGGCCGAGATCACGGCGCGCAGCGCGGGCGGTATCGCTGAGGATGCAGCTGCTGACGTGGCACGAGTCGGCGCAAAGGCCGTGGTCGGCTGGTTCATGATGACTTTCTTGATCGTGCGGCGAAGGCGACGCGATGCCGCTGCAAGTGGTGCGGCATCGCGCTGGTCGGGTTACTGCATGACGGCGGCTGGGTCGAGTTCCAGCGGATCCTGCCTGGCAGGCTGTGCGCTGTTGCGGGCCTTGTTCGCCGCCGAAATGACCTGATCGATCTGCCGCGCCAGCTGCGCCAGATCGCCCAGCCCCATCGCGATCCGGCATTCAAGGCGACCATCGAGTGTGGGATTTTTCTGCTCGCCCGAACGGGCAGCGCGTGTCACCTCGGTCAGTGCGGATTGTTCGATAAAGCCGAAATCAATGAACGCAAATCCCGACCCGAGGTGCACCCCGGTGATGTTGGAGACGACGGAACGATCCGAATGATCGACTGCCCTCAGACGCAGCCCGATGTGTACCGGCTGAGCTTCGGCGTTGGTGTGTTTGCTGGATGATGTGTCCAGGTTATCGGCCAGATTCTGGGACATTTACTCTCTCCTCGTTAAGTGGGACAAGCCCGGTTTGGTTGTAATAATGTTAACCATCGAGGTAGAGGCATCACAAGCTTCCGCCAGAGGAAGAAAAGCCGCTTTGTCTGCGCGCCGCCACGCGCAGTTCAGGCGGATGTCAGCAAAAACGGCAGAGAAAGTCCTGCCGCCCAAGGCATTTAAAGGCCGCTAGGCGAATCCGCTTTCATGAGCAAAACTGCCGAAGCCTCGTGCACTAGTACATGACCGATGCAACGAGGACGCGACGCCAGGGCCCGAGAAGAAAAAAAAGCCGGAAGCACGACTGCGCTCCCGGCTTGCTCCCCGCCTCACTACCCTGTTGGCATCTCTTGAAGGATGCTCGTTTGTGTCGTCAGCCCATGTGCAGCTGCATCTGCTCCACTGCCGCTGCTGCATGGGTTCCCAGCAGAGTCAGCATATGCTCGGCCGTCGGCATGCCATGATCATCGCCATCGCCGCGATCGGGAGCATGACCGTCGCTATGATCCTCCCCGGGTACATCGAGCAGTTGATTCTCGACCGTATCCTGATCGTCATCGTCGTCCGGCGGAGTGACCGACAGCATGGGCAGCATGCGCTCACCTACCGCAAGAGTGGCGCCCATTTCTTCATCAGTCTTGCCGAGCACATGGCCCATCTCATGCACGAGCACCGAGAAGAGATCGACCTTGTGGTGAGCGACATCCCCCAGGCCGAGCGACCAGCCGTGATCGGCGGCATCGTCGTCGATGCTGATGAGCGAGCCGCTCGAAGCACCCAGCATCCAGCCTTGGTCATTTTCGCCAAGATCCGCTATTTCTACGGTGGATGCTTTCAGCTGAGTGAGCTGCTCAGCGGTGATGCCCTGATCTTCCCACCAGCAGATGGCCGCATTGATGACATGCTTGATCTGAGCATCGTTTACCGCCTTCGATCCGGCGCCCTCATCTCCCTCCAGCAGCATTGCCGTGGATTTTTTGGCTGCCAGGTCAACACCGCCAGCGTAAGTTTCCACCTTCGATCCGCGGAACACGGTATCAAACGTATAGTTAACCGTTGGCCATAGATCGGAAGCTTTTCCCACCAGAGTATTTTTGACAGAGCTCGTGTCGTACTTGACCGAGATGACATAAAAACTGCCTGACGTTCCGGTGAATTGCAGTGTGATGTCACCGTTCGTATCAGGCTGATAGGTGCTCGATATTGAGTTGATCGTTTCACCTAGATCATATTTGCCGTTTTGATTAGCATCGACTACCTGATAAACCTGATAGTTATTTTTTACGGCGCTCAATGGAGTCGTGATTGGCGACCCCGTTTTGAGTGTGACTGTCTGGTCGATAGTCACCGATAACTGTTCCGTGGGATTGCCAGCTGCGACCTTGATGCTGCCGGAGGCGCCAGTGAAATAGAACAAGACGCCCGGATTAGTCTGAGTGATCTGGCCATTTTTCAGAGAAACGTTATATTGAATAACGCCGCCCTGTGAGGAATAAGCGCTCTGGAAAGTCTGGGCTGTACCTTCGAGATATTGGTTTATTGTGGTGTTGGTGGGAGCGATCAGAGCTGTAGACTTAGACTGGCCCGTATAAGAGCTTGAATCCAAATCCTTGACACCATCACCGGTCTGCGTTTGAGCGGTAACCGTAGCCGTATTTGTGTAGCTGCCAGAGATCGCTGTTCCAGAGGCTTCATAAATCCATTCCTCACCCACATCCAGCTTGCCATCGGCGTTTTGATCGCCGGATTTATAAACCGGAGTAATGTCACTGAACGGACCATTATCATCGACCAAAGCGACGTTCGATAATGTGACATTTCCCGTATTAGTTACGGTGTATTTCCAGGTCACAGCATCGCCTGCGTTTACGGTGATGCCATCACCAGATTTAGAACCAGAGATCGTTATCTTATTGATGTCGATTTTCGGGTTGTACACCAGCGGCACCTCCGCCGTATCGCTCGCCTTCAAAACCCCCACCACAGCCGTGGCCTCATTGCTCAGCTTGGTGTCGCCACCGCCCTGGCTGTCCAGCTCCGCCTGCGTGACTGTGTGCGCATAAACGAACTCCTTGCTGCCGCCTACGGCCAGATCGAACGACTCGCTGATCGTCGTTAGCTCCGATCCTTCAAACAGATCCGTCAGCTTGATCCCTGACAGCGTCACATTGCCCGTGTTCGACACCACCACCGTGTAGGTGATGACATCATCCTTCTCGTCAGCAGCGCCATCCTCCACTACCGCCGACTTCGTCAGCGACAGTGACGGCATCGGAACAAAATTAAGATGATTACCAAACGCCGGTAGCATGTAAACGGAATCAGCAGAAGCGATATTCACCGTGATGACACCGCCCGACACCGTGGCTGTTTCGCTGCCAACACCGACAGAATAAGTACCGTTCAAAGGTCCTGTTTGGGTATATCCAGTCGGTACCACCTCACGAACGTAGTAAGTGGAATTAACACCCAGGCCCGCAGCAAGATTGTCAAAAACATAGGCACCATTAGCGTCTGTGGTCGTCCAGCGCTCACCCTCACCTGCATCCCAAGCGTTATCACTATCCTGATCCACCCAATCTAGATTGCCGTCCTGATCCTGGTCGAGATAGATTTGAACACCTGCCTGAGGCAGCTCGCCGGTATCTTTGACACCATCTGCATCAGCGTCGATGAATTTTGAACCCGTGATTTTGCTCACCGAGAGCGGCATTACTTTGCCAACAGACCATTCTTCGAAACCACCACTACTGTCCCAAAGATATCCCTCGGAAGTCGCTTGGTGACCGAAAGCCGAATACACATAAACATATTGACCTTCTGTAAACGCACTTTCCGGGATGTAGACCGCAATATCACCGACACCGCTTCCTGAGTTCAGATTTGCATTTAATGCTACCCAATTATCGCTTCCCGCATCCAGGTTGTATACAAGAGAGGAACTGCCGCCGCTGAAGCTGCCGGTTGAGGTATAGCTTCCAGTAAAACCAGACAAGGTTCCGCTACTCGACTGATAAATCTGCAAGGCATCGAGTGACAGATATTCCTCGCCCTGCCCTTGTTTTTCGTTGATATCCAGAAGGATTTGTCTGTAAGCAAAAGAAGCGCCTGCCTCTGCATCGTAGATATAGACCGTGGGCAGGTCGCTGAGCAGTAGCGCCTTGTTGTAAGTCGTGTTGTATTTCCCAGTCTCGTCAAATTGCTGCGACAACTTCGCGCCTGAGTTATAGCCTTGCTCTGATCCGGTGTTTTGAATTCGTACAAAGGGGTTGATCAGACCCGTTCCAGCACCGTACTTCACATTAGAAAACAAAGCCCCATTGATCTCGCCAGTGCTGCCAGAGGTGGTCAAATCGACGCTCACCGCGCTAGCCGAGGAACTCGTAAATCCTGAACTGGCCATCTGCTGATTAATGGCCATCGCTGTCAGCAGAAAGTGCCAGTTCAGGGAATCATCCGGATTCACGTACCACGAGGTCACCACGGTTCCGTTGACTGTGCCATCCAGGTCGAGCGTGCTGCCATCTTCGACATTCCACGTTTCGTGCCCGGCGCCAGCCAGTTGAATCGTCACATCATCTAGAGTGCCCCAGATACCGTCACCGCCAGCATGGTCTGCGTGCAGCACCTGAAAGGTCACCGTACTGCCGGGATCAAAACCCGTTGCGGTGATCTCTGCCCATGAACCGGGCGCGTAGTCTTGTGCGTCGGTGCTGACTGTCGTCTGAGTAACCATCCATCTCTCCTGGTTGTTTTCGCTGAATTGGGCGTGGCGCTGACAAAACCTGCAACGGCAGGTTCATCAGCATCGGATCGATGGTAGGCAAGAGGCTTGCGCCCCACATCCTTCATTTGATGTAGGGCGTTGCACTAGCGGTGTGATTAAACTGCCAGCGGATGCTGATCCAGCACCATCAGCGGTGACAGATGGCGTATCAGCTCGGCCTGTTTGCGTGAGCCGGTTTTTTTGAGGATGGATGAAAGCTGTGTGCGGACGGTAGCGACGCTGACTTTTAGCTTGCTTGCCGCATCACCCGGCGACTGCCCGTCCAAGATCAGGATCGCCAGCCGCGCCTCGGCGGGCGTCAGGCCATATACCTGTTGCAGGAGCTGGTTGACGGAAGCTTGCGGTTGGGTTTGTTCGGGCTGTCCGTGCACCAATATCAACGCAGCGCGCTCGGCCCTGCCGGAATGACGCATCACGATTGGCAAGACGAGTATCTGTCGCACGGGCTCACTACTAATCCTCAGAATGGAACCCGCGGTGCGAGGAGACACTTCGCAAGCACTGCGCACTGCATTAGAAAACTTTGTGCCGCAAACGCCTCGCAGACCGATGTGACGCTTGCCGGTTCCGGTTGCAGCAGTTTCCATCAATGGCTGCGCATGGCTATTGGCCGCCAGCAGACGCAGGGAGGGATCGAGCAGCAACAAGGGCAGGCGTATCGCATCGAGCAGCATGTGCGAGCACGCGAGCCGGTGATTCAGCTGCCGGAGTTGCGCAGTCAGCTCCATCGCCGATTGCAGCGCCTTGATCAGCTCGCCTGAGGGTGGCGGCAATACGTCCGCGTTAGGCATTTGGCTGGATGAGGATCTTAGTAACAGCAGCCCCTCGGCGCCGTTTTGCAGCGTCAGTCGCAAGCCCAGTGAGGTGTCGGATACGTCCTGACTTTGCTTGTCGGATTCGCTGCTACGGGATCGGTCATGAAGCACCCTGAAACGCTGCCACCGGCCGGGCTCCAGTGTGGATGCGAGCCAGCGCCATTCAGGATGCAGCACGGGGGTGTCATCAGCACTCAGATGCCAGCCTCGATCAACGCGCCGCGCGTCGCGCATGCAAGCCCAGCTGCCGCGCCTGTCCCACACCCTGACACCTGCCTGCTCAAAGCAGAGCGACTCTGCGAGCAAACGCAGACCTTCAGCAAAACGCTGAGGACGAGAGACACCTTCGAGGAAAAGACCGAGTAGGCGCGCATGGTCGCCCGAGGCAGGCTGCATCACAAATCTGTTTCACCAAAATTGTTTGTTGATGAGACTACCAACTGCCATGCCGTCATGGGCCGCAATCAGCGCGATAAAACGGCAATTAGTACATCGCTGATACAGCCCTCAGGCGTCACCGGGCCGGCCTGGCGACCCGGCGGTAGGAGGAATCGGGCCGATCAGGCCGATTTGTCGAGAAGTTCGAAATGCTCGACCTTGGGCGGCGAGGCGAAGAATGGCCCGACGATGCCTCGCCATTGGGTGAATGCCTCGGAACCGCGAAAATCCACGGTATGGTTCTCGAGCGTGTCCCAGAAAATCATCAGCACATAGCGCTCGGGAGACTCGATGCCTTTGTTGATCTTGTAGCCACGGAAGCCTTTGGACTTGCTGATGACGTCCTTCACACCATGCACGATGGCGGCGTCGAATTCGGCTTGCTTGCCGGGGAGAATCTGGATATCTGCGAGTTCGAGGATCATAGGATTTGTTGTTATTGGTTAATTGTCACGGCCCTGATTATCCCATCTATCCCATCATCGCCCGTGCGTTCTTCATTCGGCCGTTGACTTGGCCTCAGCGGCAGTGAAGTATTGCCCTCAAACAAAACTGCAGTCCCTTAAGACGTTACTAGTTTTACAATGCGCTCTCATTCTCTCAACGGAACCTCCCCCTGACATCATGCGCGTTGCGCTTCTCGATCACGACTCGCAACAGCGCAAGACGCTGGAAAGTCTGCTGCAGACCTGGGGGCATGAAACCTCTGGCTTCGGTCGGCAGGACGCCTTGCGAGCGCATTTGATGACCGGGGAACCCGACCTGTTGCTGCTTCATTGGCCCGGCAATGCCGACGGGCTGCCGCTGCTGACCGGCCTGCGCGAGCAATGGCCAGAGCTGCCGCTGCTCGTGCTGTGCAGCCGCGTGCCGGACGACGCGATACGTGGCCTGCTGGCCGCGGGCCCGGCGGACGTATTGCTCAAGCCACTGCGGCACAACGAGCTTTTTCTGCGCCTGCAGCTGCTGTTGGACAGATATCGTCCGGGCCAGACGCGCGGCGAAGTGATCGTCTTCAGACCCTATGAATTCCTGATCGGCCGCTCGATGGTGGAGGTCGGGGGACGTTCGATCACGCTCACGCAGAAGGAATTCGAGCTGGCGCTGTTGTTCTTTCGGCACCTCGGGCGGCCGCTGTCCCGCGCCTATATTCACGAAACGGTGTGGTCGCGTGATGCCGAACTGTCATCACGCACCCTGGACACGCATGTCTCCCGGGTGCGCAACAAGCTGGGGCTCAAGCCGGAATCGGGGTACCGGCTGGTCCCGGTTTACAGTTTCGGGTACCGGCTGGAGCAGATTACTGAATAAGCGCTCTTCTCCCGGGGCTATAATACGGTCAGTCAAATTTCCCCATTGAGCCTGCATGCAACTGCTTGCCGTCGGCCTGAACCACACCACGGCACCGCTCTCGCTTCGCGAGAAGGTGGCCTTCCCGGCTGACCAATTGGGTCAGGCGGTGGCGTCTGCCTGCGCATGGTTCGGCAATACGGCAGACAGCTCACGCGCGCAGGAAACCGCAATCCTCTCGACCTGCAATCGCACCGAGATCTATGGCGCGAGCGCGAACGACGGCAACATCGATACCGCGCTGGATGCCACCGCGCATTTTGTCGCCGATTATCACAAGCTGCCCTACTCGGATCTGCGTCCCTATCTGTACGCGCTGCCGCAGGATGAAGCGGTGCGTCATGCCTTCCGTGTAGCGTCGGGTCTGGATTCGATGGTGCTGGGTGAACCCCAGATTCTCGGGCAGATGAAAGATGCGGTGCGCCAGGCAGAAGCCGCCGGCGGGCTGGGTACCTATCTGCACCAGATGTTCCAGCGAACCTTCGCAGTCGCGAAGGAAGTGCGCACCACCACCGAGATTGGTGCGCACAGCGTGTCAATGGCGGCGGCGGCAGTGCGCCTCTCGGAGCGCATCTTCGACAAGCTGTCGGAACAGCATGTGCTGTTCATCGGTGCCGGTGAAATGATCGAACTCTGCGCAACGCACTTCGCCGCGCAGCAGCCAAAAACACTGACCATCGCCAACCGCACGCTGGAGCGTGCCGAACAACTCGCGCACCGCCTCGGCGGCAAAACCATGCGCCTCGGTGAATTGCCCGAGCAACTGGCGCACTACGACATCGTGGTTTCATGTACCGCGTCATCGCTGCCCATCATCGGGCTGGGCATGGTCGAGCGCGCGATCAAGGCGCGCCGCCACAAGCCCGTGGTGATGGTCGATCTGGCGGTGCCCCGCGATATTGAATCCGAAGTCGCCCGTCTGAGCGATGTGTTCCTCTACACGGTGGACGATCTCGGTGCAGCAGTCCAGATCGGCATCGAGAACCGTCAGTCGGCCGTCGCTCAGGCCGAGGCCATCATCGAGACCCGCGTGCAGGCTTTCATGCAGTGGCTGGACAGCCGCGCCGTGGTGCCGCTGATCCGCGATCTGCATGAAACCAGCGAACAGATGCGCCGCGCTGAAGTCGAACGCGCACGCAAGCTGCTGTCCAAAGGCGAAGACATCGACGCGGTGCTCGAAGCCTTGTCCAAGGGCCTGACTGCAAAATTCCTGCACGGCCCGCAACAGGCGCTGCACAGCGCCGATGCTGACGAGCGCGCCCGTCTCGCACAGCTGCTGCCTCAGCTGTTCCGCACCAAGCGATAGCGCAGCACCGCCGCTGCCTGTTTGCCTTGTTTGCGCCCCGTTGGCACGTGCCCGCCTGAAGGGCGCACCTCCTGAACTGCTTTTCCATCCCAGATGAAACCTTCGCTGCTATCCAAGCTGGAGCAACTCACCCAGCGCCTTGAAGAAGTCGGCGCGCTGCTGAATCAGGAAAACGCCACGGCCGACATGGATCAGTACCGCATGCTCACGCGCGAGCATGCCGAGCTGGAGCCGCTTTTGGCCGTGCATGCCCAATAGACGCAAGCCAACGAAGACATTCGCGCCGCGCGCGAAATGCTGGCCGATCCGGACATGAAAGCCTTTGCGCAGGAAGAGCTGGACGCCGCCCAGCAGCGTGCTGAAGCGCTGGAGCTGGAGCTGCAAAAGATGATGCTGCCGAAAGACCCGAATGACGAGCGCAACATCTTTCTGGAGATCCGCGCCGGCACGGGGGGCGATGAATCGGCGCTGTTCGCCGGCGACTTGCTGCGCATGTATACCCGCTACGCCGAGCGCCAGCGCTGGCAGGTCGAGATGGTATCCGAGTCGCCGTCCGAGCTGGGCGGCTACAAGGAAGTGATCGTACGTATCGTCGGCTACGGCGCGTATTCACGTATGAAGTTCGAATCCGGCGGTCACCGCGTGCAGCGCGTACCTGAGACCGAAGCGCAAGGCCGCATCCACACCTCTGCCTGCACGGTGGCCGTCATGCCGGAAGCGGATGAAATCGGCGAAGTGGATATCAATCCCGCTGACATTCGCATCGACACCTTCCGTGCCTCCGGCGCCGGTGGCCAGCACATCAACAAAACCGATTCTGCAGTCCGCATCACGCACCTGCCGACCGGCATTGTGGTCGAATGTCAGGATGACCGCAGCCAGCACAAGAACAAGGCGCAAGCCATGAAAGTGCTGGCCACGCGCATCAAGGACGTGCAGCTGCGCGCACAGCAAAGCGCAGAGGCGGCAACCCGCAAATCGCTGGTAGGCTCGGGCGACCGCAGCGAACGCATACGCACCTACAATTTCCCTCAAGGCCGGGTGACGGATCATCGTATCAACCTGACGTTGTATAAACTCGAAGCCGTGATGGAAGGCGACATGGATGAACTGACCAACGCGCTGATGGCCGAGCATCAGGCCGAACTGCTGGCAGCACTCGCGGAGAACAACGGATGATCAATCGCTATGCAAAACCCCTGATCCTGCTGGTGGCACTCGCCAGTATCGCGATGCTGGCGGTCGGGTTGTATCTGCAACTGGTGCTGGAGATGCTGCCCTGCCCGCTATGCATACTGCAGCGCTACGCGTTTGCCGCAACTGCCGTGATCGGTCTGGTGACCGTCTTTCTACCGGTCTCGCTGCTTCGTGCCGGCGCTGCGCTCAGCGCGCTGGCCTCGCTGACGGGCGCAGGCATCGCGAGTCGTCATCTGTGGGTAAAGGCGCATCCGACGATCTCGTGCGGCATCGATCCTCTGGAGACGTCGCTGAACAAGGTATTTTTTGCAGAATGGTTTCCCGCGCTGTTTCAGGCCGATGGTTTGTGCACCACCGAGTACGACCCCATTCTCGGCCTGTCCATCCCGCAATGGGCACTGGTCTGGTTTGCGATCTTCGCCGTGACATTCGCCCTGATTGCACTGCGCTATCGTCGCGCAGAATGACCATTGAAGCGTTGCTGCGACAGGGCCGGCTGGCGCCGCTGGAGGCGCGCATTCTGATCGCGCATGCGCTGCAATGGTCGCGCGTACAGCTGGTGACGCGTTCGCAAGATAGTCTGGACGCTTCTCAGATCAGTGCCATCGATGCGCTTTTCCGCAGGCGCGAATCCGGCGAGCCGATTGCCTACATCATCGGAGTTCGCGAATTTCACGGGCTGGAGTTTGAAGTGACGCCCGCCGTGCTGATACCGCGCCCGGAAACCGAGCTGCTGGTCGAGCTGGCGAACGAGCGCTTGCCCGAGAGCGGACGTGCACTGGATCTCGGCACAGGTTCAGGCGCGGTGGCGGTGACGCTTGCCCACCTCCGGCCTGACGCGCAAGTCACCGCGACCGATCTCAGCGTCGATGCACTGCAGGTCGCTGAGCGCAATGCGGCGCGTCATCAGAGCAAGGTGAATTTCATTCGCAGCGACTGGTACCGCCAGATTGATGGCGTATTTGATCTGATTGTCAGCAATCCTCCCTACATTGCCGCAGGTGATCCGCATCTGTCGCAGGGCGACCTGCGCTTTGAACCTGCCAGTGCTCTGACGGACGACGCGGATGGCTTGCGGGATATTGCCGCCATCATCAGCGGCGCGCCGCAACACCTGAAGCCCGGCGGCTGGCTGTTGCTCGAACATGGCTATGATCAGGCCACCTCGGTGCGCGAACTCTTCGAAGACAGCGTGTGGACTGACATCGGCAGCTGGCGCGATCTGGCCGGCATAGAGCGTGTATCGGGCGCTCGCCGACATTGGCAATGAACGCCCGCTGTCAAGACTGGTGCCAAAGATAAATTTCCGTATCATCCCAGCCTTGCCCTGCCTTGGGCTTTTTATTCACCCCTTTCCGACGGAAACAGATGTTGCCTTCGATTGAACAACGCCTGGCCAGCGAGCTTGCGGCCCGAACCGAACAAGTCACTGCAGCGATTGCCCTGCTGGATGAGGGCGCGACAGTCCCCTTCATCGCCCGCTACCGCAAGGAAGTGACAGGCGGACTGGATGACATACAGCTGCGCCTGCTGGAAGAACGGCTGCGCTATCTGCGCGAACTGGAAAGCCGCCGCGAGGCGATTCTGGCGTCGATCGAAGAACAGGGCAAGATGACCCCGCAACTGAAAGACGCAATCCTGCGCGCTGAAGATAAAACCCATCTGGAAGACCTGTATCTGCCCTATCGTCCGAAGCGTCGTACCAAGGCGCAGATCGCAGTGGAAGCGGGACTGGAGCCGCTGGCCGATGCACTGCTCGGCGATCCCGCGCTCGATCCTGACACCGAAGCCGCAAAATACATTCGCGCGGCGTTCACCACCGATCAGGGCGAGAATCCCGGCGTTCCGGATACCAAGGCCGCGCTCGATGGGGCGCGCCAGATCCTGATGGAGCGCTTTGCCGAAGATGCATCGCTGCTGCAGGATCTGCGCGAATATCTGCTCGAACATGGCGTGGTGGAAGCGAAAGTCATCGAAGGCAAGCAGCAGGCTGGTGAAAAATTCGCCGACTATTTTGATCACACGGAAAACCTGTCTGGCATTCCTTCGCACCGCGCACTGGCGCTGCTGCGTGGCCGCCGCGAGGAAATCCTGACGGTTGTGCTGCGGCTCGAGAGCGAACCGGAAAAGCCCAAGTGGGACGCGCCGCATAATCCCTGCGAGAGCCGCATCGCCGCACGCTTTGGCGTCAGCCAGAAAAATCGCCCGGCCGACAAATGGCTGCTCGACACCGTGCGCTGGGCCTGGCGCGTGAAGATCTTCATGCACCTTGAAACCGAGCTGATGACGCGCATGCGCGAAGACGCCGAAGCCGAGGCGATCAATGTATTTGCGCGCAACCTGAAAGACTTGCTGCTCGCCGCCCCCGCGGGCCCGCGCGCGACGATGGGACTGGACCCGGGACTTCGCACGGGCGTGAAGGTCGCGGTCGTCGACGCAACCGGCAAAGTCGTGGATACCGCCACCATCTATCCGCACCAGCCGCGCAACGACTGGGATGGCTCGCTGCACCTGCTCGCGCAACTCGCACGCAAGCATCAGGTATCCCTGGTGGCGATCGGTAACGGCACCGCCTCGCGTGAGACAGACCGGCTGGCGCAAGACCTGATCAAGCACCACCCCGATCTGAAGCTGAACAAGATCGTGGTCTCCGAAGCCGGGGCCTCGGTGTACTCCGCCTCTGAATATGCGTCGAAAGAGCTGCCCGAGCTGGATGTCTCGCTGCGCGGCGCGGTATCGATTGCGCGGCGTCTGCAGGATCCGCTGGCCGAGCTGGTCAAGATCGACCCCAAATCGATCGGTGTCGGCCAGTATCAGCATGATGTGTCGCAGACCCGTCTGGCGCGCACACTCGACGCGGTGGTCGAAGATTGCGTGAATGCGGTAGGTGTGGATGTGAACACAGCATCGGCGCCCCTGCTGGCTCGCGTGTCGGGACTGTCGTCCAGCGTCGCGCAAAGCATCGTGCAGTATCGCGACATGAAAGGCATGTTCAGCTCCCGCGCCGCGCTGCGCGAGGTGCCTCGTCTGGGTGACAAGACGTTTGAGCTGGCCGCGGGCTTTCTGCGCGTGATGAATGGCGATAATCCGCTGGATGCGTCGGCCGTTCACCCGGAATCCTATCCGCTGGTCGAAAAGATCCTGGCCGATATCAAGCGTGACGTAAAAAGCGTGATCGGCGACAGCGGCCTGCTGAAGTCACTGGATCCAAAACGTTTTGCGGATGAACGCTTCGGCGTGCCGACCGTCGTGGATATTCTGAAGGAGCTCGACAAGCCGGGCCGCGACCCGCGTCCCGCATTCGTGACGGCGAGCTTCAAGGATGGCGTCGAAGAGATCAGTGACCTGCGACCGGACATGATTCTGGAAGGTGTAGTGACCAACGTCGCCGCGTTTGGTGCTTTTGTCGACATTGGGGTGCATCAGGATGGCCTGGTGCATATCTCTGCGTTGTCGAACACGTTTGTGAAAGATCCGCACACCGTCGTCAAGGCCGGTCAGGTGGTGAAGGTCAAGGTGCTGGAAGTGGACGCCAAGCGCAAGCGCATCGCACTGACGATGCGGCTGACGGATGCTGCGCCTACGCCGGGAGAAAAGCGCGAGCGCGGCGGCGAGCGTTCAGGCGAACGGCGCGGGACTGACCGCGCTCAGCCGCGTCGCGAATCCGCACCCTCCAACACGGCAATGGCGGCCGCGTTTGCGAAACTGAAAGGCTGAGCCTCAGCACAGGGAGAGGCCGGCAGCAGCCCGGGCTTTTCCCTATAATGTGGCCATCTGCCCCCTATACATACCCCTATACTTTGCGAGGAAGTCATGAGTGACGTGCAAGCCTGGATCAAAGAGACCGTGACCACCCACCCGGTCGTGCTGTTCATGAAGGGCACGGCCCAATTCCCCCAGTGCGGCTTTTCCGGACGCGCGATCGAGCTGCTCAAAGCCACTGGCGTTCAGGATCTGGTGACGGTCATTGTGCTGGAAGATGATGAAGTCCGTCAGGGCATCAAGGAATACTCGAACTGGCCGACGATTCCCCAGCTGTATGTGAAGGGTGAATTCATCGGCGGCGCCGATATTCTGGGCGAGATGTACGAGTCCGGTGAACTGCAGACCCTGATCAAGGGCTGAATCCAGTGAAGCGCCTGGTCGTCGCCATCACGGGCGCATCAGGCGCGCTGTACGGGGTGAGGCTGCTGCACTGGCTGCGCGAAGCGGACGGCATTGAAACTCACCTGATGATCTCCGAGGCGGGCGCACTGAGCCTGCATCATGAGCTGGGTATCACGCGCAAGGACGTCGAGCTGCTGGCCGATGCGGTGCATGCGGTACGTGATGTGGGCGCCTGCGTGGCCAGCGGTTCGTTTCAGTCCGAAGGAATGATCATCGCTCCCTGTTCGATGAAAACACTCGCTGCAGTCGCTCATGGCCTGTGCGACAACCTGATCTCGCGTGCCGCCGATGTCATGCTCAAAGAGCGCCGGAGGCTGGTGCTGATGGTGCGCGAGACACCCTTCAATCTGGCCCATCTGCGCAACATGACAGCAGTGACGGAAATGGGCGGCGTCATCTTCCCGCCCTTGCCGGCGCTCTATCAGAAACCTGCCGACATCACCGAGATGGTCGACCACACGGTCGGCAGAGTGCTGGATATGTTCGGCCTCGAGCAGTCGCTGGCGCCGCAATGGCAGGGATTGCGCCAGAACCATTGAAAAGGCGTCAGGTGCGCCCCGGTGATTCCGGCGTCGCTTCCTGAATGTCCATCTGCAACTCCTGCTGCTGTCGACTCGCCGGCAGATCCTGGTGCTCGCGCATGCCATTCACCATGCGCTGGATGGCTTCATTGAAACCTTCCATTGAAAAGCTGCTCAATCGGAATTTCCCGCTCGTGAGTGGAAAAGCAAAACCGACGACGGGTGTCTGCTGGAATGCCCGATTCATGGCGTCGCTTTCATTGAACCAATAGACCAGAATGTCGCCATTGGCAGTCGCCACGGGCTCGCAGACGCTTTCAATTGTCAATGCGCCGGAATCAGTGGTGATCATGAACGGGTAATTGCCACCGGGTTCGCAATCGATACCATTTGCAAAATAATAACGACAGCTGCCTTGGGCACACAGGATGCCGAAGGTCGATGTGCCGTTCTCGTGCGTCGTCGCCTCTCCCATACCATCAAGGGATTGCGAAGACCAGCTGCCATGCTCCATTCTGTCCTCGGCCGGCACCGGCGAGGACAGGGACAACAACAGCAGAAGGGGAAGTAAAACGCGGTGCATGCAATTCTCCGACAAGTCTCCGGGACAGGCCGAGAATTTACCACGCAGGAAACTCATCAATCGCCCATGTCCAGGCTCACGCTGCCCAGCCCGGAGACTTCGATGCGCACGCGGTCGCCGGCGTTGAGCCACTGCGTCTCG
>JACCDI010560672.1_pt1 | contig 21098 bp, 19 predicted proteins | sample 7442791 | NCBI WGS metagenome assembly JACCDI01 (sample SAMN15323434, study PRJNA562643) | freshwater metagenome | isolation source: river surface water | place: USA:Blue River Watershed | collected 2017-08-15
CATGCGCCGTGAGCGCGTGCAGGGCGACATGGCCAAATGGCAGACTTGGCGCTGGGTTTTGGACGACGTTGCACCGCAAGAAGAAAGCTTTGGCAACAGCCCCAAGTGTTTGCGAGACGGCGACGAGGGGGCGCTTTGGCTTTTCCCGAATTTCAAAGTTGAGTTGTATCCAGACGATGCAGAGGGCTATCTGCTTAACGTCACATCCCCCGATCCTTGTTTCTTTGTGATGTGGCGCATGGAAGAAGAACCTGGCATTGGCACCGAGTTGGTGGCCAAGCCTGAACGGGTGTCCTTGAGTTATCACGACGCCGGCCGCTGGCTCGACGCACAAGAAACCATTGAGCAAGTTCCTGCGTCTCCCGACATCGTTGAATGGGTGCGGGATTTTGCCAAGCAACACTTCACGCCTGAGGTAAAACGGCGTCAGCGCCCGCAAAGCTTTCAAGCACTCACCGATCGTTTTGGGCAGCCAGCCAAGGTGACCACCAGCGACCGCTCTGGGCGCAAGGTAGATGGCGCATGAGTGAGAACACCGGTGGATTTTTCAGCCGATGGTCGCAGCGCAAGCAGGCTGTGAAAGCGGGGCTTGTGGCAGACGATAAGCCCCAAGAAAATCAAATACAGCAGCCTGCGCCACCCGGCGCTGCGCCGCTGGCCAAGGTCAACCAAGACGTGGCTGAAATCAAAACTGAGCCTCCCAAGATGCCCACATTGGCTGATGTGGCGCAACTCACGCCAGAGTCTGATTTTTCTTCTTTCATGACACAGGGTGTCACGCCTGAAGTTCGCAATGCAGCCATGAAAAAACTCTTGGCGGACCCGCATTACAACGTGATGGACGGCCTGGACATCTACATTGGCGACTACAACACACCCGACCCATTGCCCGAAGGCATGCTGGCCAAAATGGTGGGTGCTCAATTTTTGGGTTTGGTCAAAGCCCCTGAAGATGTGGCACAGTCCAAACCACTGGAAACCGACATTCAAAATTCAGCAGAGACAAGCCTGGCTGCCCAAGCAGACAACTTGGACAGCTCAGAGCCCCTAGACAACAACTCGGCACAACATGACCACACTCATTTGCGATTGCAACCAAACCATGCCCCTGCAGACCCAGAAGTTGGGTCAGGCGCTGGGTGAATCGCTCACGCTGCACAGCACCCTTTGCCGCAGGGAAGCAGGCGCATTTCAAAAGGCCATTCAATCGGGTCAAGAAGTGGTGGTGGCTTGCACCCAAGAAAAAAAGTTGTTCTCAGAACTGGCCTCTCAAACTGAAGGTGCCACATCGCCCCTTCAATTTGTGAACATCCGTGAGGCGGGTGGTTGGAGCAGCGATGCACACAACGCCACCCCCAAACTGGCGGCCTTGCTGGCGGCCGCGCATCTGCCCGAACCCGATCCTGTGCCCGCCGTGCCTTTTAAAAGTGAAGGCCGCTTGTTGATCATTGGCCCCCTTGATCAGGCTGAAAAAGCAGCGGCCATGGTGGCAGATGTGATGCAAGTGGTCATCTTTGCGCAAGGCGCAGGTGAGGCCGGTGGTTCACAAGAGCGGCAATTCCCGGTGATCTCTGGTCAGTTGCAAACCTTGAGCGGTTGGCTGGGCGCCTTTGACATCACTTGGTCTGACAACAACCCCATCAATTTGGATTTGTGCACGCGTTGCAATGCCTGCGTGCAAGCTTGTCCCGAAAACGCCATTGGTTTGGATTATCAAGTTGACATGAGCCTGTGCAATGCCAGCCGCGCGTGCGTCAAGGTGTGTCAATCAGCAGGTGCCATCGATTTCAGCCGTGTGCCTGCAGAAGCCTCTGAAAAATTCGACCTCATTTTGGACCTCCGGACAGCCGGCAGTTCAGGGCCTCAGTTTTTGCAACACGCCCCCCCACAGGGTTATTTCAGATGGGATGGCCGCGACTTGGCCATGCTGATCAAACTTCGGGACATGGTGGGCGAGTTTGAAAAGCCCAAGTTTTTTGCCTACAAACAAAAGCTGTGTGCGCACAGTCGCAACGAAACCGTGGGCTGCAACGCCTGTGTGGACATTTGTTCGGCAGAGGCCATTTCTAGCGATAAATCGCGCCAGCAAATCAAAGTCAACCCCAACTTGTGCGTGGGTTGTGGTGCTTGCACCACCGTGTGCCCTACGGGCGCGCTAAGCTACGCCTATCCCAAGGCGCAAGAGCAAGGTTTGAAAATCAAAACCTTGCTGTCTGCCTACCATGCGGCAGGTGGCAAAGATGCTGTGCTGATGTTGCACAGCCAAGATGCGGGCCTCAAAGTGGTGGAAGAGTTGGGTCGTGCTGCGCAACTCAAATTGGCCAAAGGCCTGCCAGCCAACGTCATTCCCATGTCTTTGTGGCATACCGCCAGTTTGGGTTTGGAAGTTTGGCTGACAGCTGTGGCTTATGGCGCACACCAAGTATTGGTCTTGTGTACACACGAAGAAGCACCGCAATACTTGGAGGGGCTGACAGCCCAAATGGCCGTCGCGCAAAGTTTGCTGGCGGGCCTTGGGTATGAAGGTGTTCACTTCCAAATTGTGCGTGCCAAAAATGCCATGGACTTGGACGGCAGTTTGCAAGCCAACAGGGCTTCCATTGCACAAGCTCAATTTAAAAATCAAGTGCCTGGAGCGTTTGCCAAATACGCTGTCGCGCCCGAAAAGCGCAGCACGCTTGAGTTGGCGCTTGACCATTTGAGCGAGCATGCGCCATCGGCCTTGCAGTCCCACAACAGTGCCATTGCGTTGCCTGTGGCATCGCCTCTTGGCGCGCTCAAAGTGAATGCAGACAAATGCACTTTGTGCCTCAGTTGCGTGAGTGCTTGCCCTGCCAGTGCACTGCAAGACAACCCTGATTTGCCACAACTGCGCTTCATCGAAAAGAATTGTGTGCAGTGTGGTTTGTGTGCCACCACCTGTCCTGAAGACGCCATTGAGTTGATTCCTCGATTCTTGCGCACGCCTGAGCGCAAGCAAGCCCAGGTGCTGAACCAGTCGCAGCCCTATGGCTGCGTGAAATGCGGCAAACCTTTTGGCACCCTCAAGGCCATTGAGGCCATGTTGGGCAAGTTGTCGGGACACAGCATGTTCCAAGGTGCTGCCTTGGAGCGCCTCAAAATGTGTGGCGATTGCCGCGTCATTGACCTTTATTCCAATGCCGACGAAGCCAAAATTGCCAACATTCCGCCCAAAGCTTGACCCCTCTGCGCTTGTTTTCAAACCTTATTTCTCAAATTAGCCCATGACTTCCAACCTGCAAGCTTCCTCTGCCCTTGACGAAGAAACCGCGCGCGCAGAAATTTACGGCTTGTTGGCGCAATTGTTTTATCAGGTGCCACAGCCCGAGATGTTGGCTCAAATGCGAGTGGCTGTAACCGATGCACCGGTCGCCGGCGGTTTTTTGGAAGAGCCATGGCGTCAATTGGTCGCGGCTGCCCGACAAAGTTCGGACGAAGACATCGCCAACGAATACAACCACTTGTTTGGTGGGGTGGGCAAGCCGGAGGTGTATTTGTATGCCTCCCATTACGTCAGTGGCTTTCTCAATGACAAGCCCGTGGCCAGATTGCGCGACGATTTGAAGGCTTTGGGTCTTGACCGCCACGACAGCATGTCCGAGACCGAAGACCACTTTTCTTATTTGTGCGAAGTCATGCGCTATTTGATTGCCGGTGACGACGTGACGGTGGCCAATTTGACCCACCAAAGGGCTTTTTTTGCCAATCACATCCAGTCGTGGACTCACAACATGACCGACACAATTGGCAAGCACCCCAAGGCCAAATTTTTCGGTGCCCTTGCAGAATTTACCCAGTCGTTTCTGGGCATTGAAGCCCAGGGCTTTGATTTGCTCACTTAAGCTCAGTCGGGTAAGGGTTTTCCCATTGTTTACGTTGAGCAAACTGTTAGCATCAAGGGGTATGCAAAGTATTTCCTAGGCATCAACACGAGGAAGCGATCATGAGCTCTCAAAATCCAAAACTGTCGCGCCGTACCCTTTTTGCGGGTGCGGGCACCGTGGGTGCTGTCGCCACAGCCACCGCCCTGTTGCCTCAAGTTCAAGACTTGGCGCCCCAAGCAGCCCCAAAACCCAAGCCCGAGCGCGGGGGTGGCTACGAGCTCTCCGAGCACGTCAAGCGTTATTACAAGACCACCCTGGTCTAAACCCTTTCTCAAACACTCACCTCTTCTGGAGAGTTTCATGTTGTTGACCAAAAAGAATTCAGGCACTTCGGGTGCTGCCTCGTCGCCGTTCGTGCACAGCTTGCGCCGTGGCCTAACCCAAGCATTGCCAACCCTTGACCGTCGTACATTTTTGCGTCGCTCTGGCCTAGGCGTCGGCGTCGGTTTGGCCGCTTCTCAGCTCAGTCTTGTCAAAAAAGCGCAAGCGGGCAACGGCCCGGTGGCTGAAGCCCTGGGCGCAGGCAAAGTTGAAGTCAAACGCACCATTTGCACCCACTGCTCGGTGGGATGTGCCATTGATGCGGTGGTCGAAAATGGTGTGTGGGTACGCCAAGAACCCGTGTTCGATTCCCCCATCAACTTGGGTGCGCACTGCGCCAAGGGGGCGGCCATTCGTGAACACGGCCACGGTGAATACCGTCTGCGTTACCCCATGAAACTGGTCAACGGCAAATACCAGCGCATCAGCTGGGATGTGGCCCTGAAAGAAATCAGCGAGCGCATGATGGACCTGCGCAAAGCCAGCGGCCCCGACAGCGTTTACTTTGTGGGCTCCTCCAAGCACAACAACGAGCAAGCGTATTTGATGCGCAAGTTTGTCAGCTTCTGGGGTACCAACAATACCGACCACCAGGCGCGTATTTGCCATTCCACCACGGTTGCGGGTGTGGCCAATACGTGGGGCTACGGCGCCATGACCAATTCGTACAACGACATGCAAAACAGCAAGTGCGCCATGTACATTGGTTCCAATGCGGCCGAAGCGCATCCTGTCAGCATGTTGCACATGTTGCATGCCAAAGAAAACGGTTGCAAGATGATCGTGGTTGACCCACGATTCACGCGCACTGCGGCCAAGGCCGATGAGTATGTTCGCATTCGCTCCGGTACCGACATTCCTTTCTTGTTCGGCATCCTGTATCACATCTTCAAAAATGGTTGGGAAGACAAAAAATACATCAACGATCGTGTCTACGGCATGGACGCTGTCAAAGCAGAAGTGTTGGCCAAATGGACACCCGAGAATGTGGAAGAAGCCTGTGGTGTGAAAGAAGCGCAAGTTTTCAAAGTGGCCAAAATGCTGCATGAAAACAACCCCAGCACCGTCGTGTGGTGCATGGGTCAAACACAGCACACCATCGGCAACGCCATCGTGCGTGCCTCTTGTATTCTTCAGTTGGCTTTGGGCAATGTGGGCAAGTCCGGTGGTGGTACCAACATTTTCCGTGGCCACGACAACGTGCAAGGTGCAACCGACGTCGGTCCCAATCCCGACTCCTTGCCCGGCTACTACGGTTTGGCAGAAGGCTCTTGGAAGCACTTTGCCAAGGCCTGGGGCGTCGATTTTGAATGGATCAAAGGCCGCTATGCCAGCCCTGCCATGATGGGCAAAAACGGCATCACCGTGTCACGCTGGATTGATGGTGTGCTCGAGAAAAACGAACTCATCGACCAAGACAGCAACTTGCGCGGTGTGTTCTATTGGGGCCATGCACCCAACTCCCAAACGCGTGGTTTGGAAATGAAGCGCGCCATGGACAAACTCGATTTGTTGGTGGTGGTCGATCCTTATCCTTCTGCCACAGCCGCCATGGCCGCCATGCCCGGCAAGCCAGAAGACCTGAACCCCAACCGTGCGGTGTACTTGTTGCCTGCCGCCACACAGTTTGAAACCAGTGGCTCTTGTACTGCGTCCAATCGCTCTTTGCAATGGCGCGAAAAGGTCATTGAGCCATTGTGGGAGAGCCGTACCGATCACATGATCATGTACCAATTGGCCGACAAGCTGGGCTTTGGCAAAGAGTTGGTCAAGAACTACAAAATGCAAAAAGTCAAAGGCATGGACGAGCCCGTGCCTGAAGACATCCTGCGTGAAATCAACAAATGCGTTTGGACCATTGGCTACACCGGCCAAAGCCCCGAGCGTCTCAAAGCGCACATGCGCAACATGCACGTTTTCGATGTCAAAACCCTTAAGTCCAAAGGCGGCAAAGACAAGGAAACGGGCTACGATTTTGGCGACGATTATTTCGGTTTGCCATGGCCTTGCTACGGCACGCCCGAACTCAAACATCCTGGCACCCCTAACCTCTACGACACCTCCAAGCACGTCATGGATGGCGGCGGTAATTTCCGCGCCAACTTTGGCATTGAGCGTGAAGGCAAGTCTTTGTTGGCCGAAGATGGCTCGTACTCCAAAGGCGCAGACATCACCACGGGCTATCCAGAACTTGACCACGTGTTGCTCAAAAAACTGGGCTGGTGGGGTGAGCTCACAGAAGACGAGGCCAAAGCCGCTGAAGGCAAAAACTGGAAGACCGATTCTTCTGGCGGCATGATGCGCGTGTTCATGAAGAACCACGGTTGCCACCCCTTTGGCAATGCCAAGGCGCGCGCAGTGGTGTGGAACTTCCCCGATCCTATTCCTCAGCACCGCGAGCCTTTGTACGGCACGCGTGCCGACATGGCCGCCAAGTACCCCACGCACGACGACAAGAAAGCATTCTGGCGTCTGCCCACTTTGTACAAAACCATTCAAGACAAGAACATTGCCGACAAGGTTTACGAGAAGTTCCCACTCATCATGACCTCTGGCCGATTGGTCGAGTATGAAGGCGGTGGCGAAGAAACCCGATCCAATCCTTGGTTGGCCGAATTGCAGCAAGAAATGTTTGTGGAAATCAATCCCCAAACAGCTTCCAAGCGTGGCATTCGCAATGGTGAACGTGCTTGGGTGAAAACACCCACAGGTGCGCGCTTGAATGTGCAGGCACTTGTAACCGAGCGCGTCGCCCCCGATACAGTGTTCTTGCCGTTCCACTTCTCAGGACGTTGGCAGGGTGCCGACATGTTGGCGCATTACCCCAATGGTGCAGCCCCCATCGTGCGCGGCGAAGCCATCAACACCGGTACCACTTACGGCTACGACAGCGTCACCATGATGCAAGAAACCAAAACCACCGTTTGCGATGTGGAGAAGGCTTAAAGCTTTCAACACACACAGGAGTAAAACATGGCAAGAATGAAATTTATCTGTGATGCAGAGCGCTGCATTGAATGCAACGGTTGTGTCACGGCTTGTAAAAATGAACACGAAGTGCCTTGGGGTGTCAACCGCCGCCGTGTTGTCACTCTAAACGACGGCGTGCCTGGCGAGAAATCCATTTCTGTGGCATGCATGCATTGTTCAGATGCACCTTGCATGGCAGTTTGCCCTGTCAATTGTTTTTATCGCACCGAAGAGGGTGTGGTGTTGCATGACAAGGACGTTTGCATCGGTTGTGGCTACTGCTCCTATGCCTGCCCTTTTGGCGCACCGCAGTTCCCAAGCGCGGGTACCTTTGGCGTGCGCGGCAAGATGGACAAATGCACGTTCTGTGCAGGCGGCCCGGAAGCCAATGGCAGTCAAGCCGAATTTGAAAAATACGGTCGCAACCGTTTGGCAGAGGGCAAGTTGCCTGCTTGTGCCGAAATGTGTTCTACCAAAGCCTTGCTCGCCGGCGACGGTGATGTCGTGGCCGACATCTTCCGCAATCGCGTGGTGCAACGTGGCAAAGGTGCAGAGGTCTGGGGTTGGGGTACTGCTTATGGCAGCAAAGCCGATTCGAAAGGCGCCAAATCATGAACAGCCTCAAACGAATTGCCCTTTTTGCCAGCGCCATGACCGTGTTGGCAAGTCTTGCTGCGTGCGGTGACAAAGCCCAAGAGTTGGCGGGTCAGCCCCGACAAGACGCAGCCCCTTACACGGGTACGGGTGTTCAAGTATTCACCACGTCCGACTGGAAGACCGGCGACAAAAACAGCTGGGCTCAGCAACTCAAAACACGTGCTCAATACGGGCAAAACGATCACTCGCGTTCCAACTGAAGGTGGGAGAGCAACCATGAACCGATCTTCGGTAACACAATACATTCAGTCAAGCCTCGTGGCCGTTGGCTTGGTGTTGGGTGGCGTCTTGAGTGTGTCCGCACAAACATCACCCAAAGCAGCTGCGCCCGTGGCAGTGGAAAGTGCCAACATTTTTTCCATCGCACCCGATGCCAATACCGATCCCAAATACGCAGACCAAAACAATGGTGAGCGTGCCAAGGTTCAGCCTGGCAACAATGCACCCATTTGGCGACAAGTCGGTGCAGGTGTATCGGGCTACAGCAGCTTGCCGGCATCACAAGCGCCAGAGGCAGGCAATCTCATTCAGCCTTTTGTGCAATACCCAGGTGCCAAGCTCACCAATGCAGGCGAAGCCTGGCGTCAAGTGCGCAACAATTGGATCATTCCTTATGGTGGCTCCCTGCTGTTGATTGCGGCTTTGGCCATTGCGCTGTTTTACTACGGCAAGGGCACCCTGAAGTTGCATGGCGCTGAAACTGGCCGCAAGATTGAACGTTTCACCCCCCTAGAGCGCGCGGCCCATTGGACCAACGCCATTGCGTTTGTTTGCTTGGCCGTTTCGGGTGCCGTCATCGCTTTTGGCAAGTTTTTCATCCTGCCCGTCATTGGCACGGCTTTGTTTGGCTGGCTAACCTATGCCCTGAAAAACCTGCACAATTTTGCCGGCCCTTTGTTTGCTGTGTCGCTCATCATTGTGTTTGTCACCTTCATCAAGGACAACTGGCCCAGCAAAGAGGACATCACTTGGTTGCTCAAAGGGGGCGGCTTGTTGTCAGGTCACGAAGTGCCGTCTCACCGCTTCAATGCAGGTGAAAAAGTGGTCTTCTGGTTTGGCGTTTTAGGCCTGGGTGTCATTGTGGTGGCTTCCGGCTTGGTGTTGGACAAACTCATTCCTGGCCTCATTTACGAGCGTGGCACGATGCAAATCGCCAACATGGTTCACGGCGTGGCCACGGTTCTCATGATGGTCATGTTCATGGGGCACATCTACATGGGCACCATTGGCATGCAAGGTGCCTATAGCGCCATGCGAGATGGTTATGTCGATGAAACTTGGGCCAAAGAACACCACGAGCTTTGGTACAACGACATCAAAGCAGGCAAAATTCCTGCGCAAAGATCTGCCGAAGCAAGCGCCCATGGCGGCACCGCTTCTACATCGGCATCTGCCTGAAGTTAGAGGATACAGACCATGACAAAATCATTCATCTCATTGGCCAGCTTGCTGTTGGCCTCCTGCTTTAGCGTGTCGGTCATGGCCAAATTGCCAGCCCCCAGCGACGAGGCCAAAGCCAAAGCAGCCGAGGCAGCCGCTAAAACAGCACACGGTAACAAAGTAGCCGACTACCAACTGTGCAAATCACGCGAAAAAGTTGCAGCCCACTATTACAAGACAGCCAAAGCCAGTGGCAAACCCACCACGCCGCCAGTGGCCACGCCTGCCTGCGTGGATCCAGGTGCATTCGTTGCCGCTGCAGCTGCTGCAGCCGGCAAACCGACCACGCCTGCCGCAGCACCTGCTAAAAAATCCTGATTTTTCCCTGAATTCATCAGGCCAAAAGTCCCTCGCTGAATCGGCGCGGGACTTTTTACGTTAGGCTCGCTTCTGCAATGCCGAATTACCCATGCTGTCCTCCCCAAACCCTCTCAAACCTCGACTGACGCAAGCGCGAGCCGAACTGACGCGGCAAATTGACGTGGTCAATGAGTTTGGCCAGCCCTCGCATGTGCACATTCCCGCAGAACGCGCCCTCACGGTTTATTTGGACAAACGCGAGTTGGTCACCCTCATGACCTTGGGCGCCAGCCCAGAGCATTTGGTGCTGGGTTTTTTGTTGAACCAACGCCTCATTCAATCGGTTGGAGAAATCGAGTCCATTACGGTGGACTGGACTTTGGGTGAGGGTGAAATGGGTCAACCTGGCGTTGCGGCCATCAAGACACGCGCAGGACAAAGTCAGGCGGGCAGCAAAACAGCGGCACGTGTGGTCACAACAGGGTGTGGTCAAGGCAGTGTGTTTGGCGATTTGGTCAACGACATCGATGCCATTCAATTGGCGCCCACAGCACGCATTGATCAAGCCACTTTGTACGCATTGGTCAATGCCATTCGGCTGCAAGAAACGACTTACAAATCTTCAGGCTCAGTGCATGGCTGTGCGTTGTTCAAGGGTGCCGAAATGCTGATGTTTGTGGAAGATGTTGGACGCCACAATGCGGTCGACACCATTGCAGGATGGATGGCCATGAACGATGTCAGTGGCCATGACAAAGTGTTTTACACCACAGGTCGCCTCACCAGCGAGATGGTGATCAAGTCGGCTCAAATGGGGGTGCCCATTGCCGTGTCTCGAAGTGGCATCACTCAGATGGGTTTAGAAGTGGCTCAGCGTGTGGGCTTGTGTGCCATTGGCCGCGCCACCCACAAGCGCTTCTTGTGTTTCAGCGCCGCGCACCGGCTTATTTGGCAAGCTGAGTTGGCCGAACACGCCACCAGACCAATTGCGCATGACTGAGCCCGTCGCACCTACGGCCTTACCTGCTTGGCAGTTGGCCCTTCAATTGGGTTGGCGCAACCTGTGGCGTGATTTTCGGGCAGGTGAGCTGAATTTGCTGTTGGTGTCTGTGGTCTTGGCCGTTGCCGCGCTGTCAGCCGTTGGCTTCTTTGCCGACCGATTGCAGGCGGGCTTGTGGCGTGACGCACGCCAACTGTTGGGCGGTGATGCCGTGGTGGTCAGTGACAAACCCACACCAGAAGCGTTCGTGCGCAAAGCCCAGTCACTGGCTTTGAAAACACAAACTTCTTTGAATTTTCCAAGCATGGCCCGGGCCGACGATGCGCAAGGTGGCGAGACCAAGCTGGTGGCTTTGAAAGCGGTGTCCGAGGGCTATCCCTTGCGAGGCAATATGCGCTTGTTCAAAGCCGATCTCTCGCAGCCCAATCGGGCCAGTGACGAGGTCATCACCACGCGCGAGGTTCCAAAGCTTGGCACGGTGTGGGTCGATCCAGCGCTGATGGAAGCTTTGAACTTGCAGTTGGGTCACCGTTTGTGGTTGGGCAATCAAGATTTTCAGATTGCCGCGCTCATCGAACGCGAGCCAGACCGCGGTGCAAATTTCATGAATTTCGCACCCCGTGTGATGTTGAATCAGCAAGATGTCGAGGCCACTGGCTTGGTCCAGCCGGCCAGCCGCATCAGTTACCGAATGGCTGTGGCGGGTGCAGAGGATCAGCGCAATGTGCAGCAGTTTTTGAATTGGTCGCGCGAGCAAGTGCAGTTGCCCTCTGTACGTGGCGTGCAAATCGAGTCAATGGAGAGTGGCCGTCCTGAAATGCGCCAAACATTGGACCGTGCAGAAAAGTTTTTAAACCTGGTGGCGCTGTTGGCCGCCTTGTTGTGTGCGGTGGCTGTTGCGCTGGCAGCGCGCACGTTTGCGGCACGTCATTTGGATGGCTGTGCGCTGTTGCGGGTATTGGGTCAAAGTCAGCGCAACCTCACCTTGGCCTATGGTTTTGAATTTGTCACAGCGGGTGTGTTGGCCAGCTTGTTGGGTTTGGCCTTGGGCTATGGCATTCACCACGCCTTTGTTTGGTTGCTGGCCGGTCTGGTCGATGCACAGTTGCCACCTAGCTCTGGCGCGCCAGCCCTCTTAGGTCTGGGCATGGGCTTGACGCTGTTGCTGGCCTTTGGCTTGCCGCCGGTTTTGCAACTGGCCAAAGTACCCGCCATTCGCGTCATTCGCAGAGAGGTGGGCGGTTTACAAGCTGCCTCGCTGGGGGTCTTGGTGATGGGCTTGCTGGGATTTGCCGCTGCTCTGATGTGGGCCAGTCGGGATGTGAAGTTGGGTTTAATGACCGTGGGTGGTTTTGCAGCTGCCGCCTTGTTCTTTGCTGCGGTGACGTGGCTCATGCTGAAGGCGCTTCGCCATTGGGTGCCCAGTCAAACAACACCGCGTTGGTTGCTGCTGGCCACACGCCAAGTCATGGCGCGTCCGGTGTATGCCGTGGTGCAAGTCAGTGCTTTGTCGGTGGGTTTGTTGGCCTTGGTGCTGTTGGTGTTGCTTCGCACCGATTTAATCAGCAGCTGGCGCAAAGCAACGCCCGTCAATGCGCCCGATCGCTTTGTGATCAATGTGCAGGCCGATCAAACGGCGGCCTTCCAGGCGGCACTGTCGCAAGCGGGCGTTCAGCACTACGACTGGTATCCCATGATTCGCGGCCGCTTGGTGGCCATCAATGACAAACCGGTCAGCCCCGCCGATTATGCAGAAGACCGCGCCAAGCGTTTGGTCGACCGTGAATTCAATCTGTCTGCCAGAGCAGCCAAGCCCGAGCACAACGCAGTTGTGCAGGGTGCCTGGACAGACGGAGAGGCTGATGCGGTCAGCGTAGAAGTGGGCATTGCCCAAACCCTGGGTTTGAAGATGGGCGATCGCATGCGCTTCGATGTGGGGGGCGTGCTGTCTGAGGGGCGCATCACCTCACTTCGCAAAGTGGACTGGGGTTCTATGCGCGCCAATTTCTTTGTGATGTACCCGGTCGACCAACTGCCTGAGGTGCCATTGAGCTACATGGCCGCTTTCAAAACACCTGCTCAAAAATCCTTCGAACGAGATTTGTTGCAACAGTTTCCGAACATCACCAGCGTTGACATGCGTGCCACCCTGACGCAAGTGCAAAAAGTTTTAGACCAAGTCATCCGCGCTGTTGAATTTTTGTTCGCTTTCACCCTCATGGCGGGGCTGTTGGTGCTCATGGCCGCCGTCACATCGACGCGCGAAGAAAGAAAACGAGAATTTGCCATCATGCGTGCCTTGGGCGCAACCGGCCGATTGCTCAGCCAAGTCCAAAGTGCAGAGTTGGTGGGCGTTGGCTTGTTGGCCGGTTTCTTGGCCAGCTCGGTGGCCGTTGGTGTGGGATGGGGCCTGGCCCGTTACGTTTTTGAATTTGACTGGACGGCGTCTCTGTGGGTGCCCTTGGCGGGTGCTTGCGCAGGCGCATTGTTGGCCTGGTTGGCTGGCTGGTGGGGCTTGTCCGAAGTGTTGCGTCAACCTGTGGCACAAACGCTGCGACAAGCGGCCGAATAAATTCAGCGTGCGTCTGAGGGCGTGAGCAAGACCACCAAGGCACCCGCGCCACCTTCGGCAGGTTTGGCTTGCACGAAGGCCATCACTTGGTTTTTTTGCACCAACCAACTGTGCACCTTGGATTTGAGCACGGGTGTTTTGCCCGGTGAACCCAAGCCCTTGCCGTGCACCACTCGTACGCATCGAATGCCGTATTTGTGCGCTTCACGAATGAACGTGGTCAGCGCCAACCGAGCCTCATCGCTGCGTAAACCATGCAAATCGATTTCGCGTTGAATGGCCCAGTCGCCCTTGCGTAATTTGCGTGTGACCTCCGGCCCAACGCTGGGCCTTCTGAAGCTCAGGGCTTCGTCGGTGTCTAGCAGAGTGCCGACATCAAACTCATCACTCAGTGAATCTTGAATGACTTTGGCTTCGTCTTTTTGCAGCTGCGTGGCCACGGGTGCTCGCGGTGTTTGGGGCAGGTGGGCCTTGTTGTGAACGGGCAAGGGTGCCACTTTGCCAATGGCCCGGGCAAAAAGATTTTTGTCGGCTTCGGCTTTTTTCAAAGCCGCCGCACGCGCAGCTGCCTCAGCCGCTGCTTTGGCTTGCGCCTGGGCAATGTGCTTTTGAACGTGTTTGAGGTCTTGAAGCGATTGAAATTTCACAAGCCAATGTTGCCACAAGCCAAGGCCCTTTGAGGTGTCTTTTACAAAACACCCTGCTCTGCCATGGAGAAGGCCTGGCCTGGCCCAACGATGACATGGTCCAGCACCTTGACGTCCACCATGGCCAGTGTGGATTTGAGCGTGTGCGTGAGGTGCAAGTCGGCGGGGCTGGGCAGGACCGAGCCGCTGGGATGGTTGTGCGCCAAAACCACAGCGGCGCTGTGATGGTGAAGTGCCCGCATGACCACTTCTCGGGGGTAGACGCTGGTTTGGTTCAAAGTGCCGCGAAACAGAGTTTCTAGGCACAGCAGTTTGTGTTGCGCATCCAAAAACATCATGGCAAAGACCTCATGGTTTTTGTGTGCCATGTGCATTTGCAAATACAGCTGCACACTGGCGGCGTTCTGCATCACTTCGCGGTTTTGGAGTTGCTGCGACATGGCCCGTCTGGCCAATTCCATCACGGCCAACAGCTCGGTTTGTTTGGCAGGCCCCAGCCCTTTGATGTGCCCTTGCTGGTAAGACGGGGTGATGAGCAAGTTGGCCAAACCGCCGCTGGCCAGCAGCATGTCTTGTGCCAATTGCAGTACATTGCGCCCAGCCACACCGGTTCTGAGCAGCAGCGCCAATAGCTCGGTATCACTGAGGGCGCCAGGCCCTCTGGCCAGCATTTTTTCGCGAGGACGGGTGTCAGGTGGGATTTCTTGCAGTTTCATGGGCCAGTTCTTTCAGATAAATGCCCCTTTGAAGCGCATTTCCCGGCCAAAGGCCAAGAAGCTTTTTACAATGAGGGGCTGGACACTTCAAGTCTGTGCCCTCAGCGCGCCTTTGGCGGTGCTTTGATTTTCATTGGCCTGCATTGAATTGCCCCCTACCTGCATTGACACACCTATGACCACCGTACAAGCCGGATCCTTTTTGACGCTGCACTACCGTTTGGCAGGGCCACAAGGCACCCTCATCAACACCTTTGAGGACAAACCTGCCACCCTGTCTCTGGGCTCAGGTGAGTTGTCACCTGGCATGGAAGCGTGTTTGATGGGCTTGGAGGAGGGCGTGCGCACCACCTTTGAGTTGGCTGCTGGCGTTGCCTTTGGTGACCGCAATCCAGACATGCAGCAGTGGGTGGCGCGCAAGTTGCTGGCCCAGTTGGGTGCCGCGCAAGAACACTATGTGCCCGGTGACGTGGTGCAGTTTCCCACGCCCGATGGCCACGGCACTTATGCCGGCGCTGTCATGCAAGTGGCCGAAGATGGTGCGGTGCTGTTTGACTTCAATCATCCATTGGCAGGACAGCCAGTCACGTTTGAAGTTCACATCATCGGCATTTTGTAATTTGAATCGCAACACAACTGGCGACATGATCATGGGCGTGCAAGAAGTTTTATTGGCTGAACCACGGGGCTTCTGTGCCGGTGTCGACCGCGCCATTGAGATTGTGGAAGCCGCCATTGCCAAGTTTGGCAAACCCATTTATGTGCGGCACGAAATTGTGCACAACACCTATGTGGTCAACGACTTGAAACAAAAGGGCGCCATCTTCATTGAAGATCTGAACGATGTGCCGCCCGGTGCCACCCTTATTTTCAGTGCGCACGGCGTAAGCAAGGCCGTTCAGCACGAAGCTGAAGCACGTGGATTTCAAATTTTTGACGCCACCTGTCCTTTGGTCACCAAGGTGCATGTGGAAGTGGCCAAGCTGCACAAAGAAGGCTACGAATTCATCATGATTGGTCACAAAGGCCATCCTGAAGTGGAAGGCACCATGGGCCAATTGCCCGATGGCATTCACTTGGTGGAAGACGTGGCCGATGTGGCCAAAGTCAACCCAGCGCAAACCCAGTTATTGGGTGTGGTGACACAAACCACTTTGAGCGTAGACGATGCGGCCGAGATTTTGAGCGCCGTCAAGAAGCGATTCCCTCAAGTGCGCGAGCCCAAAGTGCAAGACATTTGCTACGCCACCCAAAACAGACAAGATGCGGTCAAGTTGCTCAGCCCGCAAGTGGACGTGCTGATTGTGGTGGGCAGTCCCACCAGTTCCAACAGCAACCGTCTGCGCGAACTGGGCTCACGCTTGGGCGCCGACAGCTACATGATTGACAGTGCCGCCGAACTCCAAGATGAGTGGTTTGCAGGCAAGCACCGTGTGGGTCTTACGGCAGGTGCATCCGCCCCTGAAGTGCTGGTGAAAGAAGTCATTGAACGACTTCGTGCCTTGGGCGCCACCTCCATTCGCAAATTAGACGGCGTCACCGAACACATTCAATTTCCGTTGCCCAAAGGGCTTAAAACTACAATCTGACCATGCTAGACATTCTCTTACTCCGCAAAGACCTCGACGTGGCTGTCGCGCGTCTAGAAACTCGTAAAAATCCACAAGCATTTCTGAATGTGGAAAAGTTCCGTGCGTTGGAAACCGAGCGCAAAACTTTGCAAACACGCACCGAAGAACTGCAAAGCCAACGCAACAACCTGTCCAAGCAAATTGGCATGTTGAAATCCAAAGGCGAAAGCACCGACCAAGTCATGGCCGATGTGGCCAGCATCAAAACAGAGCTCGATGCTTCGGCCGTTCGTTTGGAAGCCTTGCAAGCTGAACTGCAAGACATGCTGTTGGCGGTTCCCAACTTGCCCCACGAAAGCGTGCCTGTGGGCGCGGACGAACATGGCAACGTAGAAGTGCGCAAGTGGAGTGTCGACGGCAAAGGACCCAAAACCTTCGACTTTGAAGTGCGCGACCACGTCGACATTGGCGAAAAGCTCGGACTCGACTTTGACACCGGCATCAAATTGTCAGGCTCACGCTTTACGTTCATGCGCGGCCAAATTGCGCGCATGCACCGCGCGCTGGCGCAGTTCATGTTGGACACCCAAACGCAAGCCCATGGTTACACCGAGTGCTACACCCCTTACGTGGTGAATGCAGAAACACTGCGCGGCACTGGCCAGTTGCCTAAGTTTGAAGGCGATTTGTTTGCTGCCAAAAAAGGTGGCCAAGATGCCGAAGAGGGTGCTGACACGCAAGCGCTGTATTTGATTCCCACCTCAGAAGTGACCTTGACCAATGTGGTGCGAGATGAGGTGTTGGCCGAGACCGATTTGCCCATGAAGCTCACAGCCCATACACCTTGTTTCCGATCAGAAGCAGGCAGTGCAGGCCGTGACACGCGAGGTCTTATTCGTCAGCATCAATTCGACAAAGTAGAGATGGTGCAAATTGTTCACCCAGAGAAAAGCTACGAAGCGCTGGAAGAAATGACAGGCCATGCAGAAGCCATTTTGCAAAAGTTGGGCTTGCCTTACCGCGTCATGTTGTTGTGCTCGGGTGACATGGGTTTTGGCGCTACCAAAACCTATGACCTAGAAGTGTGGGTGCCTGCACAAGGTACCTATCGCGAGATCAGTTCTTGCTCTAACTGTGAAGCTTTCCAAGCACGTCGTTTGCAAGCGCGTTTCAAAAATGCGCAAGGCAAGAACGAGTTGGTGCACACCTTGAACGGTTCAGGCTTGGCTGTGGGCCGTGCGTTGGTGGCTGTGCTGGAGAATTATCAAAACGCAGACGGATCGGTCACTGTGCCTGAAGTCTTGCGTCCTTACATGGGCGGCATCACAGAATTGCGCGCCTGAATTTTTAATTCAGCGCGCTGATAGAATTTGCGGCAGTGACCAGCCGCAAAGGTGAGTGTAGGAGAGGTGGCAGAGTGGTCGAATGTACCTGACTCGAAATCAGGCGTGGTGGCAACATCACCGAGGGTTCGAATCCCTCCCTCTCCGCCAATTGACTTAGCCTCGCATAATTGCGGGGCTATTTTTTTGCTGAGCTCGCTGGGTGGGGGTGCATTGGGTGGGCGACGATATGTGGTACCCCACCACGAGGAAGCTGCTCTTTGGCCTAAATGAACAACGCCCCCCGCAGAACGCAAGCGATACGCCCAACATCCCATCAATGACTGTTCCCCACATTTCCTCCATATTTCCTGTGTACCTTGGTGCATCAACCTCCCATGGAAATATGTATGAATTTAAAAAGTGTTGCACTATTTGGTTTGTTTTGCATCGCAGGCTTTCTAAGTGCTTGTGGCGGACAAAATTCGACCACCGATGTCGCGACTGCCATCCCCACCCAGCTGAGCATTTCGCAAGCACTTTTTGAGGAAAAAGCGCTGTCAGCCACTGGACAATTGGCCTGTGCAAGTTGCCACACAGATGACCGCGCGCATGCTGACGCCTTTGGCACCACCTTGCCCTTGGGTGGCCTAAGCATGAAGGCGCAAGGATTTCGGAGCAGTCCAACACTTTTGTACCTTGAAACAAATCGTTCATTTCGTTTTGAAGGCGGACAAGCTTTTGGTGGATTTACGTGGGACGGCCGTGCAAGTAGCCGTGCAGAGCAGGCAGCTGGCCCCTTGTTAGACCCAAGCGAAATGGCCAATGCAGACGCGGCGGCCGTGGCGGGCAAGGTGAGGCAACTTATCTATTTCAAAGACTTTGTCAGTGTGTTCGGATTACCCACCTCACCCACTGACAACCAAATTTTTGAAAAACTGAAAGAGGCACTCCAGACTTACCAGCAACTTGACCCAGACTACTTGCTTTTCAACAGCAAGTTTGACCGTTATCTTGATGGCAATGCCACGCTTGCATCGGATGAGCTTCGAGGGCTCAATCTTTTCAATGATGAGAATAAAGGCAATTGCGCCTCTTGTCATACAAGCAGAACAGGCGCACTTGGTGAGCGACCTTTGTTCACCAATTTCAGTTATGCAGCGTTAGGTTTACCTCGCAACGATCAAATTCAAGCCAACCTCGACCCAAGTTTTTTTGACATGGGTTTGTGTGGCCCCAAGCGCACAGATTTAATGTCGCGTACTGATTTGTGTGGGCAATTCAAAGTACCAACGCTGCGAAACATTGAATTAACCGCACCCTATTTTCACAATGCCAGTGTGGCGACACTAGAGCAAGCGGTTTCTTTTTATGCCACGCGAGACCTTCGGCCAGAACTTTGGTACTCGACTTTGAACGGTCAGGTTCAGAAGTTCAACGATTTACCGGTCGCATTGCATAGCAATGTCAACATGACGCGTCCGTTTGGACAGCGGCCAGGTGATGTACCCATTTTGTCTGCGCAAGATGTCGCAGATTTGGTGGCTTTTTTGCGCACATTGACCGATGATCGCACCGCACCTTCAGGAACGCCGTTGGTCAAACGTTAGGGTGCCGTGTCTGTTTTGATTCGAGATCGTCATTTCAAAAAGAAATAAATTGAAACCATGCGCCTGCGACTTTTTCATACCCTTTCTCTCACGTTGCTTGCATTCGCCGGTGTGGCTGTGTTGGCGTTGGGTGGCCTTACAGCATGGCAGCTGAGAAATGGATTTGGCGACTATCTAGCCAAACGTGATGTGCAGCATTTTGAGCGGCTTGTAAGCGTCGTAGAGGCGCGCATAGCTCGCGATGAAGTGTTGTCAGATTTTCTGGCAGGTCGATTAGTCATTCACGATTTTTTAGATGAACTCAATCCTCCGTCAAATGATCCTTTGGGGCCAGCAAGCATGCTGGGTAAACCACCACCTCCGCATGGCCGCAACCCAGACGCTTTTCCTGAGCGCATTCAGATTCGGGCAGTTAATGGGTCATTGCTGCTTGGCCCATCAAGTATTGACGTGTCAGGCAATGCGCCTATCGTTGAACGACCTGTTTACGCCCAAGGTCAAGTGTTGGCAATGGCCCGCATGCGACCAGCACCCGTGGTTCGCAATGGTGCTGAAGCCAATTTCTTACGCGACCAATATGTCTTGATAGCCTTAGGTTCTCTGAGTTTGATCGTATTGGCTTTGGTGATTGCAACCAAGTTGGCCAGTCGCTGGACCAAGCCTTTGGATGCAGTGGTGCAAGCCACTCATCGTTTAGCACAGGGCGAGCTCACAGTGCGATTGCCTGTAACGCCTACACTGGCCAGCCGAAGCGACGAAATCGGTGACGTCATTCGGAACGTCAATCACATGGCCGAAGGTTTGCAAAAAATGGAAGCAACCCGTCGCCGATGGCTGGCTGACATTTCGCACGAACTGCGCACACCTCTAACGGTATTGCGTGGTGACATAGAAGCGTTGAATGAAGGCATCCGGCCGTTGCGGCCTGAGGCCATTGTCGTTCTTCATGAAGAAGTGCTTCGTTTGAATAGGCTGGTAGACGACCTGCACCTTTTGGCCATTTCCGATTTGCAAACGCTGCCCTGTGTCATGGCTGGAGACGATGCCATCGACATGCTTGAACGTTTAAAGGTTCGCTTTGAATCTCGTGCCCTATCTGCCGGGCTCAACCTTCATATTCAGTGGCCAGCTAATGTGATAGAGCTAAAAGTACATTGGGACGCTGGCCGAATTGAGCAGCTCATGGCCAACCTCCTGGAAAACAGTTTGCGTTACACCCATGCACCTGGACAGATACTTGTTCGCTTGGAGTTTGACGAGCATCTCATTCGACTGGTGGTGGAAGACAGTGCCCCCGGTGTTTCAGATAACCACTTACCTCTGCTGTTCGAGCCTCTGTATCGTGTGGATGCAGCTCGCAGCAATGAGTCAGGTGGTAGCGGGCTTGGTTTGGCCATTTGTCAGGTCATTGCAAAGGCGCACGGAGGTCATCTGACAGCCGCCGCATCGGGGCTTGGCGGCTTGTCTTTGAGGCTTGAGCTTCCGCAAATGTCAGGGGAGATACAAACAGAATTGACCGGAGCTACAACGTGAACAAAGTTCCCCGTATTCTGGTGGTGGAGGACGACCCCCGAATAGCTTTGCTGTTGGTAGACTATTTGCGCAGTGAGGGATTTGAGGCAAATAGCCTCATGGATGGTCAGTTGGCACTTTCAGAAGTTCGTCATGCGCCCCCCAGTCTTTTGATACTGGACTTGAATTTGCCCGGGTTGGACGGCGTGAGTTTATGCCGCGCTGTTCGCGAATTTTCCGACATTCCAATTCTGATGGTGACCGCACGCATCGACGAGTTAGATCGCTTGCTCGGTTTGAACAGCGGCGCTGATGACTACGTTTGCAAGCCATTTAGCCCACGTGAAGTAATGGCCCGCGTTCATGCACTCTTGCGTCGGGCAGAGCGGCGTGTGACAACTGCAGTCAAAATGTGGGCGATTGATGATGCAGGCATGCGAATTGAGTGGCGTGGACACCGTTTGTCTTTGACGCCAGTTGAATTCAAAATGCTGCGTCACCTTTTGAGCCAACCGGGGCGTGTTTTCTCTCGGGCGCAATTGCTTGAGAATGTCC
>JACCDI012089297.1_pt1 | contig 21096 bp, 24 predicted proteins | sample 7442791 | NCBI WGS metagenome assembly JACCDI01 (sample SAMN15323434, study PRJNA562643) | freshwater metagenome | isolation source: river surface water | place: USA:Blue River Watershed | collected 2017-08-15
CCCCTGGTGTGCGGCATCTACATGGCCAATTTCTTCAGCTTCGGCATCAGCGGCCCGGAAGTGGCCTGGGAAGAGGAACTGGCTCTGCTGGCCCTGAATGACTATGCGGAGATCGCCGAATGAGCATCAATCGCCGGTGTGTGGTGAAGTGGGTGCTGATCGTCTCGCTGAGCCTGAATCTGCTGGTCTTCGGCGGCATCACCGCGCGCATCCTGATCGACCCGGACGGCCGTCCGCTGCCGCCGAATCTGGCCTGGATACTCGATGATCTGGACGCCGCGACGCTGGCACGCCTGGAGCCGAAGATGGACGAATACCGCGCCGCCAGTCGCCCGCTGCTGGGCGAGGTGTTCCGGGCACAGGCAGGCGTCAACGCCCTGCTGGCCGAGGAGCCGCTGAACGTGGAGGCGCTCAACGAGGCCTTCGATGAATTGCGCGAGGTCTCCATGCGCTTCCTGGAGATCACGCAGCAGCAGACGGTGGAGATCTTCGCGCAGATCACGCCGGAACAGCGTCTGCAAGCCATGAGCTTCATGCGCGAGCGCCGCGACCCGGAAGAGTCGCGCCGCCCGGACAACGAGCCCTGAGAGGGCTCTTCTACTGCACGCGCTGCAGGGTCTGCATGCCCTGCGGACTGCTCTGCACCATCACATCAGGCCCCTGGAACTCCACCGTGCTGGTGATCTCCTGCCCCATGGCATCCAGCCGGATGCTGTCGGCATCCACCCAGACATAGGGAAAGCTGATGCCGAAGGCTTCGACGGAGACTTCGGTTTCGGTATAGACCAGCGTGATGCTCTGACCCTGGAAATCACCCGACCAGGTGCCAAGGATCAGCTCCTGCTTGCTGGGGCCGGCGGTGCCCGCACAGGCAGCCAGCGCAATGCCGAGCAACACGAGAATCACGGGGCGCAGGGCACCCCACAGGGACGAACGGGACGGACAGGCAGACATGGCAGAAACCTTTTGCGTCGGACGCGCCCGCACCGCCGACCCTCATGGGCTGGCGGCGTCGCGTTGCCGCAATGCTACCGGGATCGCGGGAGGCCTGCATGGGAAATTCTGCTAAGCTGCCGCCCGCAGCCGGCACCCCGCCGCAAGGAGACCTCCAGCATGACACTCACTCCCGGCATCTACCGCCACTACAAGGACAAGCTCTATCAGGTCTACGGTGTGGCCCGCCACAGTGAAACCGAAGAGGAACACGTGGTCTACCGCCCCCTGTATGGCGAACGCGGACTGTGGATACGCCCGCGCGCCATGTTCGAGGAAAGCGTCGAGGTGAACGGCACGCGCGTCCCGCGCTTCGCCTTCGTCGAGGCGGCGCCGGACGACACCTTCACGCGCTAGGCGTCTCGCCGGCATTCACCCGGCGCTGAGCCTCGCGGGCCAGCTGCTTCTCGTGACGCCGACGGGCAATGGTCTGCGCCATGGACTCGCCGATGTGCGGCTCGCCACGCTCACGCGCCAGCTGCATCTGCCGCTCGCGCTCGGCGAAGCGGCGCAGCTGATCGGCATCGTGGCTGTCGTGGCAGTGCGGGCAGCTGATGCCGTGCACATAAAACGGCGAGGCCTTCTCCTCTTCGGTGATCGGCATGCGGCAGGCGTGGCACTGATCGTAGCGGCCCTTCTCCAGCTGATGATTCACTGTCACGCGATTGTCGAACACGAAGCACTCTCCCTCCCACAGGGACTCCTCCTGAGGCACTTCCTCCAGATACTTCAGAATGCCGCCCTGCAGGTGATACACCTCGGCGAAGCCCTGCTGCTTCATGAAGGCCGTGGACTTCTCGCAGCGGATGCCGCCGGTGCAGAACATGGCCACCTTGCGGTGCTTCTGCGGGTCCAGATGCTCGCGAGCGAACTCGGGAAACTCGCGGAACGAGGTCGTCTGCGGGTTCAGGGCATTGCGGAAGGTGCCGATCTGCACCTCGTAGTCGTTGCGGGTGTCCACCAGCAACACGTCCGGGTCACTGATCAGCGCGTTCCAGTCTTGCGGCTTCACGTAGGTGCCGACGATCTGGTTCGGGTCGATGTCCTCCACGCCCATGGTCACGATCTCCTTCTTGAGCTTGACCTTGGTGCGGTAGAAGGGGTTCTCGTCGGCGTGGGACTCCTTGGTTTCCAGCGTCTGCAGACGCGGGTCGCTGCGCAGCCAGGCGAGCACGGCGTCAATGCCTTCGCGCGGGCCGGCGATGGTGCCGTTGATGCCTTCGAGGGCCAGCAGCAGGGTGCCGCGGACTTCGTTGGCGGTCATCAGATCGTGCAGGGGTGCACGCAGGGATTCAAAGTCTGGAAGGCGCACGAACTTGTAGAGCGCCGCTACAACGATAGCAGTCATGAAGTGTCCTCTTGCCGCCTGGATCGCAAATCCAGCGCAAATGGTTAACGAATAGCCACACGCGTGGCGCGGGCATTCTACCTCATGTTCGACTGCAGGAGCCTGCTTGCAGGCGAACGCTCCCGGCCCGATCCCGGCCCCGGCCGTCGGGCTTGCCGTTCCGCGACTGACCCGGAGCCTGTTCCAGTGCCACCCGATGGGCAGAGTTCGCCTGCAAGCAGGCTCCCACCGGGGGGCTGGTCAGTGGCCCGACTCGTGCTCGCGGATCACCTGCAGGAACGCGGCGCCGTATTTCTCCAGCTTGCTCTGCCCCACCCCGCTGATGTCGAGAAACTGCTGCGAGGTCAGCGGCCGGTAATGCACCATGTCCATCAGGCTCGCATCGTGGAAGATGACATACGGCGGCACGTCCTTCTCCTCGGCCAGCTGCCGCCGGCATTCGCGCAGTGCATCCCACAGCGCGCGGTCGGCAGCGCCCACCTGCACCGTGGCGCGCGCCTTCTTCTGGGGTTTGGCCAGCACCTCCTGCACGTCCACCCGCAGGTCGATGCGCTCCTCGCCCTTGAGCAGGGCACGCGCCTTCTCGGCCAGGTGCAGGCCGCCATAGCTGGTGTGGTCCACATTCAGATAGCCGCGCGCCACCAGCTGACGAAACACCGAGCGCCAGGCATTCGCCGCCAGCTCCCGGCCAATGCCATAGGTGGAAAGGTGCTGATGCGCGTTCTGGTAGATCTTGTCGGACTCGGCGCCCAGCAGCACATCGATCAGGTAGTTCACCCCGAAACGCTGGCCGGTGCGGTACACGCATGAAAGCGCCTTGCGGGCCGCCTCGGTGCCATCCCAGGTCGGAGCCGGCGTGAGACAGGCATCGCAGTTGCCGCAGTGGTCAGGCGCCTGCTCGCCGAAGTAGTGCAGCAGCGCCTGACGCCGGCAGCTGCTGATCTCGCACAGCCCCAGCATGGCATCGAGCCGCGCGCGCTCGATGCGCTTGAAGCTCTCGCTGCCCTGGGACGCGTCCATCATCTGCCGCAGCATGATCACGTCCTGCAGGCCGTAGACCATCCACGCCGTGGCCGGCTCGCCGTCGCGCCCGGCGCGGCCCGTCTCCTGGTAATAGGCCTCCAGACTCTTGGGCAGGTCCAGATGCACGATGAAGCGGACATCCGGCTTGTCGATGCCCATGCCGAAGGCGATGGTGGCCACCACGATCACGCCGTCCTCGCGCAGGAAACGCTGCTGATGCCGCTGGCGCTGCTCGGGCGTGAGGCCGGCATGGTAGGGCACGGCATCGAAGCCCTGCTCCACCAGCCAGGCGGCGGTGTCATCCACCTTCTTGCGGGACAGGCAGTAGACGATGCCGGCGTCCTTCTCGTGCTCACGGCGCAGAAAGCGCAGCAGTTGCTGGCGCGGCGTCTGCTTCTGCGTGATGCGGTACTGGATGTTCGGCCGGTCGAAGCCGCTGACAAAGTGCTGCGACTCGGCCAGCCCGAGCCGGGCCACGATCTCGTCGCGGGTATTGGCATCGGCCGTGGCCGTCAGGGCGATGCGCGGCACCTGGGGAAACTGTTCCTGCAGCAGGGAGAGCTGCAGGTAGTCGGCGCGAAAGTCGTGACCCCACTGAGACACGCAATGCGCCTCGTCGATGGCGAACAGGGCGATCTGCACACTGCGCAGCAGGTCGAGCGTGGCCGGCTGCGTCAGCCGCTCCGGCGCCACATAGAGCATGTCCAGCGCGCCGCTGCGCAGGGCCTGCATCACCTCACGCTGGGCTTCCGGGCTCAGGGAGGAATTCAGGAAACTGGCCCGCACCCCCAGCTCGCGCAGGGCGTCGACCTGGTCCTGCATGAGCGCGATGAGCGGGGAGATGACGATGCCGACGCCGGGGCGCAGCAGGGAAGGTATCTGGTAGCAGAGCGACTTGCCGCCGCCCGTGGGCATCAGCACCAGGGCATGACGTCCGGCCAGCAGCTCGTCGATGATCGCGCGCTGTGGCCCGCGAAACTGCTCGTAGCCGAAGACGTCCTTCAGCACCTGCTCGGGGGTGGTGTTCATGTCATGCGCTGCCCGGGCCGCGAAGGGCCTTCCCTGGTACGGCCCGTTTCAGCGCGCCGCCAGCCGGTCGCGGTACTGGGCCAGCGCCAGCTTCAGCTTCTCCGCGTTCTGCGGCCCCATGCGCAGCAGCTGCTTTTCCACCGGGGAGTAGCTCTCGATGGTGGAATCGGCATAGAGGTACATGACGCGCGGCTTGACCAGCTGGAACGGGCCTTCAGCCGTGCGGGCATTGAGCACCGTGTCGATGGCACGCAGCAGCGTGGTGTCGAAGTCACGGTTCGGGTAGCCGATCTCGGCATAGGCTTCCTGCAGCAGCGGCTTCACCAGACGGTAGATCGGCACCGCCAGGTCGGGGCTCACGGCCACCAGTCCATCCACCAGCGGGGTGTAGCGCTGGTAGGAGACCGTCTGCATCTCGTAGAGATTGGTGTCCACCTCACGCACGGCCGGCTGCTGCTGCAGGCGACGCACCGGGTAGTCGAGCTGGGGCAGATTGCCCTCGGCCACGTTGTCGACGAACACCACGAAGCGGCGGATGACTTCCTCGGAGGTGATCAGATTCAGCAGCGCTGCCCCGGTCTCGAGGGCGCCCAGGCGCGACAGCACGAACTCGTCGCTCTCGTTCAGACCGGGCAGATCGACCGCCGGTTCCGCCGCGGGCGTGGGCGTGGCTTCCACCAGTTCCACCACCGGGGGCGGTGTGGCGTCCTCGGTGACGCGGGCCACGGTGGGGGCCGGCGCAATGACGCGCTCGACCGGTGCGGGCGTGGCCGGCACGGGCGGCGCGATCTCGACGGTGCGCGTGCCTTCGGGGCTCTCGAAGGTGGCCGCCAGATAGACCAGGAACAGCAGGCCGACGATGGCGATTGCGGCAATGATGGTCAGACTCTTCTTGGACATGGGAAACCCCGGATGGCGTGATGGCAGCAGGTGCAGGTGGTGGCAGGCGACGGCGGCATTCTGTCACAGCGACTTCCGCAGCGGCAAGCACGCGGCCGAGACATCAGCGCATTGCCGCGGATTGCCCGGATTGTGTCAGATTTGCCGCCAGCGGCCGCGTCAAAGGGACCCGGCACCCAGCAGCACCGCCACACCCAGCGCCGCGAAGATCAGCGCCGCCACGGCGTGCACGGCCCGCACGGGAATGCGATCGGCGATGCGGTTGCCCAGCAGCACGGCGGGCACATTGGCGATCATCATGCCCAGCGTGGTGCCCAGCACCACGGGCAGCAGCGCGGCATAGCTGGCGGCCAGCGCCACCGTCGCCACCTGGGTCTTGTCGCCCATCTCGGCCAGGAAGAAGGCGATGAAGGTGGCCATGAAGACGCCGGCCCGGGCGAGCTTCGCGTCGTTCTCGTCGAACTTGTCGGGAATCAGGGTCCAGCCCGCCATGGCCAGGAAGGACAGTCCCAGAATCCAGCGCAGCGTCTGCGGCTCCAGCAGCTGGGTGATCCAGGCGCCCAGGGCGCCGGCCACACCATGATTGAGAATGGTCGCCACCAGGATGCCCAGGATGATGGGCGCGGGCCGACGAAAGCGCGAGGCCAGGATGAAGGCCAGCAACTGGGTCTTGTCGCCGATTTCGGCGAGGGCGACGACGCCGGTGGAAACGAGGAAAGCGTCCAGGATGAATGCTCGACTGCAAAGTGTCAGGGGCGGCGATTATAGGCAGCGCCACGTCGCGCTACCAGTCCAGGCGACTGCGCCGGTAATCCCGCTGGGTGCGCTCCTGCATGGCCAGCAGTTCCTGCAGGCGGCCGGGCGCACTGGCCTGCTCGCCTGCGCTGAGCGCGGGGGTCGCCTCCAGCACCGCCTGCGCCTGGCGCACGGAGTCATCCAGCGCATTCACGGCCGAGCGGATGCGCTCCCCGTGCATCTGCCGCTGCATTTCCCAGTCGCGCCAGGCCGGATTCTCGCGGCGCACGGTGCCGCACTGCTGCACCACCTGCCCGGTGGGCCCCACCACGTCCTGGCAGACGAAATCGTTGATGTAGCGTTCGACGGGCCGATGGAGCCCCAGCGGCACATCGTGCATGGCGAACTGGGCCAGCTGGAACTCGGTGACGGCGCGGGCGTGCAGCAACTCGAAGCGCTCGGCGGCCTCCAGGCTGCGGGGCAGCGGCACGGGCGTGGCAACCGGATCCGCCCCCTCAGCCGCCATGTCAGGCAGGCTTGGCGTGGCCAGCGCCTCCGTGTAAAGCCCCTGCAGGGCCTCGATGTCGCGGATGCTGGCCAGCGAGGAGCGGCTTAGATGGTTGCCGGCGAACACCTGCTGCTTGAAGCGGCCGTAGGCCAGCAGGGCGCTGATGTATTCCGGGGAATCGGCGGCGTGCAGCCGCTTCTGCAGATAAAAGGCGAGATGGGCACGATCATCGGCCAGCTCCCACTGGCCTGCGGCCCTGTGGGCGTCGATCAGCGCCTGCAGGATGTCCACCTGCTGCGGGCTGTAGAGCCCGTGACTGATGCGGGTGATGGCAAGCGCACGCTCCTGCAGTTGAGCGGCCTGCGCAGGTTGCCCCAGTTCCACGTGCAGGGCGGCGTAGTCGTTGAGCACTTCGATCAGGCCCATGTCGTAAGGGCCGCGCTCGCTCTCCAGCGCCACCAGTGCCGCCTCGAAGCGCTGCAGCGCGGCGCTGAGCTCGCGGGCACGCTGCGCCTCGGCCTCCGGGTCGGGTGTCGGGGCCGCCTCTGCCTCGACGGCATCCGGCAGCGCCTCGGCCGGCGCCTGCACCACCGCGTTCTCGGCGGGGGCCTGTGCCGCCTCGGCCGGAGCATCCACCGCCTGGGCCCAGGCGGGATTGCCCAGCGGCAGACACAAGGCCAGCACTGCCATCACTCTGTCCATACGCATTGCATTCATTACCCTTGTCGACAGATGCCTGCGTCTCAACGCGGGGCTTGCCGGGAGGTTTACCCTGCCCGGAGGCCGCATTTGACGCCACCGGCAGGCCGCTGCACACTCGCGCTACCGTCCCTGGCCCGGCCCCCCGGCGTTTGCGGCATCAGACCACCAACGCGCGAGCGGCGCAAGCCGAGCGGACGGCGAGTGGCATTTGCGTCAGATCAAGGCGCAGGGCGCTTGCCACACGGCATGATCGGCACCACGCGGCCGCTGTTCCTGTTGCGCAAAATCAGGGTTATCGCATGGAATTCAAGGACTACTACACGATTCTCGGGGTCGCCGCCGATGCCGACCTCAAGACCATCAAGACGGCCTACCGCCGTCTGGCCCGCAAGTATCACCCCGATGTCAGCACTGAGAAGGAGGCAGAGAAGCAATTCAAGGATGTGGCCGAAGCCTACGAGGTGCTGTCTGATGAAAAGAAGCGCGCCGAGTACGACCAGCTGCGGCAGTACGGCAGCGCCGGTCAGCGCTTCGAGCCCCCGCCCGGCTGGCAGAGCAGCAGCGCTGGCGGGCACGGGGATTTCTCGGATTTCTTCGAGAGCATCTTCGGCGCCGGGCGCCGCGGCGGCACAGGCCATGGCTTCCAGAGCAGCGAGGACTTCACCTCCAGCCGGGGCCGCGACATCGATGTGGAGATGCCCCTGTTCCTGGAAGACACCTTCTCGGACGAGCCTCGGCCGCTGGAATACAGCATGCCGCACTATGGCGAGCACGGCCGCCTGCCGGACATCCGCAAGACCCTGAGCGTGCGGCTGCCGACCGGCGTGGCGGACGGCGATCGCATCCGCCTCAAGGGCCAGGGCGGCCCCGGCTTCGGCAATGGCCCCGCGGGCGATCTCTACCTGCACATCCGGCTGGTGCCGCACCCGCTGTTCGATGTCACGGGCCATGACCTGAGCATCACGGTGCCGGTAGCCCCCTGGGAGGCGGCGCTGGGCGCACGCATCACGCTGCCCACGCTGACGGGGAAGATCACGCTCACCATCGCGCCGGACAGCCAGAACGGCCAGCGCCTGCGCATCAAGGGCAAGGGCCTGCGCACCCGCACCGGCGCCGGGGATCTCTACGCCATCCTGCGCATCGAGATGCCCGCCGGCGGCACTGCGGAGGCGAAGCGCCTGTGGCAGTCACTGGCCGACACCGCCGCCTTCAATCCACGCAAGCACTGGGAGGTCTGAAATGCAGACAGAGAGTTCCACCAGCCTGTACCTGCACGATACCTGCCACGCGCTGGGCATCCCCGCGGAGGAGGTCATCGCGATTGTCGCCCTGGGCATCGTCGCGCCTGCGGGCGATTCCCCGGACACCTGGGAGTTCGACCTGCAGATGCTCAGCACGGCGCGGCGCGCCCAGCGGCTGCAGCGTGACCTGCACCTGGACTGGGAGGCCGTCGCCCTGGTGCTCGACCTGCTGCACGAGCGCGAGCGGTTGCAGCAGGAGAACACGCTGCTGCGCCGTCAGCTGCAGCGCCTGCTCGGAGACTGACGCAGCATGGGCATCGAGATCGAACGCAAGTTCCTGGTGCACGCCGATCGCCTGCCGGCACTGCCGCCGGGCGAGCGCATCGTGCAGGGCTATGTCCCGACCCTCAATCGCGTCACGGTGCGGGTGCGCCTGCGCGGCAACCGCGCCTGGCTCACGCTGAAGGGGCCCACCACCGGCATTCGCCGCAGCGAATTCGAGTACGAGATTCCCCTGGCCGATGCCGAGGCGATGCTGGCCGAGCTGTGTCAGGCCGGCGTCATCGACAAGACCCGCCACGAGATCCTGCATGCAGGCCGGCGCTGGGAGCTGGACGTGTTCGCCGGCGCCAATGCCGGCCTGCTGCTCGCGGAGCTGGAACTGCCCAGCGAAGTCGAGCCGTTCGCACTGCCCGACTGGGCTGCCGAGGAGGTCAGCGCGGACCTGCGCTATTCCAATCAGGCCTTGATTCACACGCCCTGGACCACCTGGCAGCGCTGAGGTCACCAAACTGCCACACAGACTTCACATTCGCGTCATCCACACCCGGCACACTGCTGCGCAAACGAGCCATCGAGGTGACTGGAATGAGCGTTACTGCAAAGACTCGCGCCCTGCATCATCCCCTGCGCTACCGCACCATCTTCCTGTCCGACATCCATCTGGGTTTCAAGGGCTGTCAGGCTGATTTCCTGCTGGATTTCCTCAATGCCACGGACTCCGACACCCTGTACCTGGTGGGTGACATTTTCGATGGCTGGGAAATGCAGAAGAAATCGTACTGGCCCGCCTCGCACCAGCAGGTGGTCAATGCCATCCTGCGCAAGGCAGCCGCCGGCACGCGCGTGGTCTACACTCCAGGCAATCACGACGAGAGCGCCCGCCACTACTGCGGCCACCGCTTCGACAATATCGAGATCCGCGACACCGCCGTGCACGAAACCGCCGACGGCCGCCGGCTGCTGGTGCTGCACGGCGACCAGTTCGACACCATCGTGCAGTGCAGCCCGTGGCTGTCGAAGGTGGGCAGCACCATGTACGGCCACCTGCTGCGCTTGAACCGGATCATCAATTTTCTGCGCTCGCTGCTGGGACTGCCCTATTGGTCCATCGCCGCCCATCTCAAACACAAGGTCAAGAACGTCATGAGCTACATCGGGCGTTTCGAGGAGGCCGTGGTGAATTCGGCGCGAGCGCAGAAGGTGAACGGCGTGGTGTGCGGCCACATTCACAAGGCCGAGATCGCGCGCTTCGGCGACACGCTCTACTGCAACACCGGCGACTGGGTGGAGAGCTGCACGGCGATGGTGGAGGGCCACAACGGCGAGCTGCAGATCCTGCGCTGGACGGAACAGGCCGAGTGCCAGCGGGACGAAGTTTTACTGGCAGGTCGTTGACTGATGGGTATACTGAGGCCGACGTCCCGTCATCGACCTAGTGAGAACAACAAGAATGAACAAGACACTCCGCTCGCTGCTCGCCACAGCGGTGCTGGCCGGCTCGGCTGCACTGCCCGTTTCCTCTGCATTCGCCCAAAACGAAGTCATCCTCGGCCCGGTCGGCCCCAGTCCGTATGACATCATCCCGGCCTGGCACAAGCCCTTTCAGGAACCCGGCTATGCCTTCGGCGGCAATTCCGGCGTCTTCGCCGAATCACCCGACCGCATCCTGGTGGCCATGCGCGGGGAAGCCCGTCTGCCCCAGCCGATCCCGCCCGAATACGCCGGCTATGCCGGTTCCATTGGCATCAATGTGCTGACGGCCACGGAGCTGCGCACCTGGCGCAACTGCCTGTATGCGCTGGACGGCGACGGCAATGTCGTGGAGAACTGGACCCAGTGGGACGTGCTGTGCGCCGACTCCGACGGCCCCGGCCCGCACCGCCTGCGCATCAGCCCCTATGACCCGGAAAAACGTGTCTGGGTGATCAACGAGACCTTCCACACCATCTACGTATTCAGCAATGACGGCAGCGAACTGCTCATGACTCTGGGCGAGAAGGGCGTGCCGGGCTGGGACGAAACCCATTTCGGCCGCCCCCAGGACGTCGCCTTCCTGCCCGACGGCCGCGTGCTGGTGGCCGACGGTCTGGACAATCACCGCGTCGTGATCCTGGACAAGGACGCGAAGTACATCGGCGAGTTCGGCGGCTTCGGCACCGAGCCCGGTCAGTTCAACGGCGTGCACTCCGTGGCGGCCGGCCCGAACAACATGATCTATGCGCTGGATCGCTCCGGCGGCCGCATCAATACCTATCGCCTGACGGACGATCCGGCCGTGATCGAGCACGTGGACACCTGGGGGGGCTTCAGCCTGCCGCTGGACATCATCGTCAACGACGATTCCCTCTGGATCACCGACTTGAACCCGCTGCGCTTCGTGAAGCTCGACTTCAACGGCGAGCGCCAGTACTCCTGGCTCGTCGAACGCGATGGTCCGACTGGTTTCCTGGAGGTGCATGCCTTCACGGTGGATTCCGAGCTGAATCTGTTCGGCGGCGACAACCAGTTCGGTCGCACCCAGAAGATGGTGCCCAAGCCGGGCGCGGACCCAGCCCTGCTGATCAAGCAACCGTGGTATCAGCGCTGAGCCTGTGTTTCCAGCTCATGCGATGGAAATCGAAGTCCAGTTCCAGCGTCGGCTTGACCACGCGGAAATAGGGCGAGAGATCGAAGTCGCGGGGCACGTAGTGCGTGTGATGGCGGTGCTCGAACTGCCGCTCCTCGGAGTCGGCCACCCGGTTCTGCTTGGGCAGGATCGGGTAGTCGATGGACTGAAAGGCCTGGGCGATCAGCGTCGAGCAGATCGCCCGGGTGGGTTCCCCGCTGCCAAGGCTCAGCAGCTGCCGGCGATACCGCGTCGGCACGGCAGGGTTCTGAATCAGATAGCGCATCAGATCGATGATGTTCTTCAGGTCATAGCGATAGCCCAGTCGGTCTTCCACGAAGCGCAGCAGGCGCCGCTTCTCACTCTCGTTCAGCCCCACAGGACGGCAGATCCGCACATTGTATTTCTCGTACTTGTTGAGCGGGACAAGTGTCACCCCTTCCGTCAGATCGGCCTCGACCAGCGAAGGCATGTCGGCTGAGCGATCGACAGCCCCCACATACAGACACGCATGCGACCATGTGGACTGCGTGAGGTACTTGATGGCCGTGCTGATGCGGCTGTTGCCGTCCACCAGCAGGATGTCACCCGGCTCGATCACCTGCAGGATGCGGTCGATGGGCGTGGTGTCATGCTGCTGGTAATCCGGACGCGGCTTGCTCAGATAGCCCGCGAGCGCTCGACCAAGGGTACGGGTGATTTTCAGCATTGTCGGTGTCCTTGCTGCGAATGGCGCGGCCAACCATACCTTAAGGCCGCGGAAATTGCAGGTATACTCCGGCCGGAGCAAGGAAGGAGACCGAGGCAATGACCATCGACTGCACGCGTTTCTTCATCAACGGGGCCTGGCGCGCCATGCCTGCCAGGCCGCAGCGTGTGCACCTGTCTCCCGCCAGTGGCAGCCCCTGTGCCACCCTCGCGCTGGGCACAGCGGACGATGCCGACGAGGCGGTGCGTGCCGCCCATGCGGCATTCCCCGCCTGGGCGCAGAGCAGCGTCGCCGCGCGCCTGGCAATGCTCGATCGCGTCATCGCCGGGCTGCGTGCACGCGCGCAGGACCTCGCGCAGGCCGTCTCGCGCGAGATGGGCGCGCCGATCGCCTTCGCGCGCAGTGCCCACGTGGGCAGCGGACTCGCGCACTTGCTCACGGCACGGCGCATTCTGGCGGACTACCCCTTCGAGACCGCGCGCGGCACCACGAGCCTCCAACGGGAGGCCATTGGCGTGTGTGCCCTCATCACCCCGTGGAACTGGCCGTTGAATCAAGTGATGTGCAAGCTCGCACCCGCGCTTGCCACAGGCTGCAGCGTGGTGCTCAAGCCCAGCGAACTGGCGCCGCTGAGCGCCGATCTTCTTGGACAGATCATGGCCGAGGCCGGACTGCCCGCAGGCGTGTTCAATCTCGTGCATGGCGACGGCCCCACGGTGGGTGCCGCGCTGGCCACCCACCCGCTGGTCGACATGATCTCGTTCACGGGCTCCACCCGGGCCGGGCGCGCCGTGGCTCACGCGGCGGCCGACAGCATCAAGCGCGTCACCCTGGAGCTGGGCGGCAAGTCGCCCAATCTACTGCTGGACGATGCCGACTTCGGCCGTGCCGTCACCGCGGGCGTGCACAGCTGCTTCAGCAATGCCGGGCAGTCCTGCAATGCCCCCACTCGCATGCTGGTGCCCCGGGCGCGACTGGACGAGGTCATCCAGCGGGCCCAACAGGCCGCCGCCCGCGTGCTGCCGGGCGATCCGGCGCTGGAGAGCACGCGGCTCGGGCCGGTGGTGAGCGACGCGCAATACGCACGCGTGCAGGCGCTGATCCAGGCGGGCATCGACGAGGGCGCAAGCCTGATCTGTGGCGGGCCGGGCAAGCCGGCAGGACTGGAAGCGGGCAGCTATGTGCGCCCGACCATCTTCGCGAATGTGCACAACACGATGCGCATCGCCCGCGAGGAAATCTTCGGACCGGTGCTCTGCATTCTGAGCTATGGGGATGAGGACGAGGCGGTGGCAATTGCCAATGACAGCGACTACGGACTTTCGGGGCAGGTCTGGGGAGAGGTGGAACATGCCCGCCGCGTGGCCCGTCGACTGCGCACCGGCATGGTCCACATCAATGGGGCGGGCATGGATTTCAATGCGCCCTTCGGCGGCTACCGACAATCGGGGAATGGTCGCGAGTGGGGCCTGGAAGGCTTCGAGGATTACCTCGAGACCAAGGCCCTGCTCGGCGACCGCGCCTGAGACTCAGTAGTGGTGATGGTCGCCGTGGGCGTGCACGTGCCCGTGGTCGATCTCTTCTTCGGTGGCGTCACGGATGCTGACGACTTCGACATCGAAATACAGCGTCTGGCCCGCCATCTCGTGATTGCCATCGATGGTCACCTTGTCGCCGTCCACGGCCTTTACGGTGATGTGCTGGTGGCCATGCTCGCCCTGGGCAGTGAACACCATCCCCGGCTCGATGTGATCGACGCCGCGGAACATGGATTTGTCGATGTTGTGGATCAGGTCAGGGTCGACTTCGCCATAGGCCAGCTCCGGCGGAATGACAGCCTTGAAGGAGTCGCCCACTTTCTTGCCAAGCAATTCGTTCTCCAGGCCCTGGATGAGGCCGTGAGTGCCATGCAGATACATCAGCGGTTCGCCGTCCGCAGAGGTATCGAGCACCTCGCCTTCTGCGTTCTTGAGGGTGTAATGGATCTCTACTACGGAGTGCTTGCCGATCGCTGCTGTCATGTCGTGGTCCTGACGGGTGATTGAATGAATTTTCCGGGGGCATTATTCAGCAAACAGGCAGCGGGGGAAAGCCCGACGCACGCACGGCCAGGATCGCAACCCCCTTGAAAGACGGGGCCTCTGGCACCAACTGTCACACTCGCCCGGGAGGGCACTCAAAATCTTCTGTGCTATAGTGCCCCCGCTTCAGAAAACCCAACTACAAGGGAGTCACAGCAACGTGAACAAGCAGAGAGTACTCAGCAAGCCCACTACATCCCCATGGCACGGCGTTGCGCCGCGTCTGCTCGCCCTGTCCTGCGCCGTCGGCCTTGCCGCATTCGGCAGCCAGGGCGCCCTGGCCCAGTCCGGAGGCTCCGCCGCCGAGATCGAGGAAATCATGGTGACTTCCTCGACGCGCCGCCCCGAATCCCTGGCCACGGTGAACGCCAGCGTCGCTGTGATGTCGACGGAAGAATTGCGCCTGATTTCCCATCAGCACATCCAGGAAGCGGCCAACCGTCTGGCCGGCGTGAACATCAACCGCAACAACGGCCAGGAGAGTCTCACCTCCATCCGCTCGCCCGTGCTGACCGGTGCCGGGGCGTGCGGCGCCTTCCTGCTGGCCGAACAGGGCATTCCCCTGCGTGCAGCAGGCTTCTGCAACGTCAATGAGCTGTTCGATGCCCACAGCGAGAATGCCGAACGCATCGAAGTCATTCGCGGACCAGCCACCGCCTACTACGGCTCCAACGCTGTGCACGGCATGATCAACGTCGTGCTGCCCGCCCCCCGTGATGGCGGCGATGTCACGCTGGAAGCCGGCCCGCGCGGCACCAAGCGCGCGAACTTCACGCTCGGCAACGACTACGGCAACTTCAAGCACATGATCCTGGCCAACGGCACGCGCGAAGAAGGCTTCCGCGATGACAGCGGTTATGACCAGCAGAAGCTGTCCTGGCGCTACCAGTACACCACGGCCGGCGGCTATGCCCTGGACGGCGGTTTCACCGTCACCAACCTGAACCAGGAAACGGCCGGTTACGTGGAAGGCAAGGACAACTACAAGAACAAGGCCTTGTGGGACACCAACCCCAATCCGGAAGCCTATCGCGACAGCCAGAGCATGCGTGCCTGGACCACCGTGAGCAAGGAGTTCGACAATGGCTGGGAAATCGTGGCCACGCCGTACTACCGCAAGGCGGACCTGAACTTCATCCAGCACTTCCTGCCCGGTCTGCCCACCGAGGACAACCAGCACAGCAGCCTTGGCCTGCAGTTCGGCAGCTACAAGGACCTGAGCGAAGACACCATGATCTCCTTCGGCATGGACGTCGAAGCCACTGAAGGCAGCCTGCTGCAGGAGCAGCGCTTCCCCACCGTGGGTGCCCCCGCGCTGGTCGCCCAGACCCCGGTCGGCAAGCACTATGACTACGACGTGGATGCCACTCAGGTCGCCCCGTTCGTGCATATGGAGCACTACTGGGAAAACGGCTTCGACATCTCCCTCGGCCTGCGCTATGAGCGCATGGAATACGACTACGACAACCGCATGTTGACCGGTCGTACCAAGGACAATGGCGTGGCCTGCGGTTTCGGCGGCTGCCGCTACAACCGTCCTGCCGATCGCAGCGACACCTTCGCGAACTGGGCCCCCAAGCTCGGCATCCGCTACCAGATCAACGACACCCACAACGCGCAGCTGCGTCTGAACAAGGGCTACCGGGCCCCTCAGGCCACCGAGCTGTACCGTCTGCAGAACACGCAGAACGTGGCCGATCTGGATTCCGTCGAGATCGACAGCATCGAGCTGGGCCTGGAAGGTGCGGCGAATGCCTGGGAATACCAGGTCACCGCGTACTACATGGACAAGGACAACGAGATCATCACCGACAGCGCCCGCATCAACCTGAACAACAGCCACACCAAGCACCGTGGTCTGGAACTCAGCGGCGCCTACGAGCTGACCGAGACGCTGCGTCTGGCGGGCGCCTACAACTTTGCCCGTCACACTTACGAGAACGATGAGTTCTCCGGCGGCGTGAACATCAACGGCAACGATGTCGACACCGCACCGCGCCGCTTCGGCAGCGTGCAGCTGCAGTGGCAGGCAACGCCGAGCGTGTTCGCGGAACTGGAGTGGGCGAATTCCGGGGCCTACTACAGCAACCCCGAGAACCTGAACCGTTACGAAGGCCACGATCTGATCAACCTGCGCGCCCGCTGGCAGGCCACCTCGGATCTGACCTTCGCGGCCAACATCCTCAACCTGACGGACGAGATGTATGCCGAGCGTGCGGACTTCGCCTTCGGCCGTGATCGCTACTTCACCGGCGAGCCGCTGCGTGCCTTCGTGTCCGTGAACTGGCGCTTCAACTGAGCCGGAGCGCTCAACACTGATCGAGCGCTGCAGAACGATGCCCGTCCCGACCCTGTCGAGGCGGGCATTTCTGCTTATAATCCCGGCAGATACTCATTCCGGGGCATGCCATGAGCCTGCACGCAACAACCCCTGACACTCCTCTGCAGAGCCTGCTGCGCTACTTCGCGGGCACACGCACGGCGCTGACGCCCATCCCGCACACCGACCCGCGCATCAATCGTCTGATGCACTCATCGGCCTTCCCCGAGGGCAGTCTGCGCCCCTCGGCCGTGTTGATTCCCATCGTGCACCATGAAGGCCGCTATGCCGTCGTGCTCACCCAGCGCACCGAGCAGCTGAGCAGTCACCCGGGGCAGGTCAGCTTTCCCGGCGGGCGCTGCGATGCCGCGGACGAATCCCTGATTCACACGGCCCTGCGCGAGAGCGAGGAAGAGATAGGTCTGCCCCCTGCGGCCGTCACGGTGCTGGGCACGCTGGGCAATCTGCTGATGCCCTCAGGTTATTGCGTGACGCCCATCGTGGGCCTGATCGCCGATGACACGCCACTGTCTCCCTCGCCAGGCGAGGTGGCGCACATCTTTCGCGTGCCGCTGCAGCTGGCGCTCAATGTCAGCAGTTTCGAGCGCGTGCGGGTGTCAACGGCACACGGGGAACGGGAGTTGTTGCAGATGCACTACGATGGCTACCGGATCTGGGGCGCCACGGCCACCATTCTGTACCATCTGGCACAGGAAATTGCCGGCGCCTGAGCAACAGGCTCAGTCTCCGCGCAGCAGCAGATCCCGCTCGTCGCTGCCGACATGGGTGGCCGCGCGCTCGATGGGATGACACACGCGATTGCGCCCATCCCTCTTGGCCTGCATCAGCCAGGCATCGGCACGGCGCACGAAGCCACGGGCATCGTCACGATCGCCTGCGGTGTGAACATCGACACCGATGCTGCACGTGAGGGGTATGAGGTTGCCGTCCCAATTCACCGGCGCGCCGGCCACCACGACGCGCAGGCGCTCGGCCAGCACACTGGCGGCATGCAGAGCGGTATCCGGCAGAATGACGGCAAACTCCTCGCCGCCGTAGCGGCAGGGAATGTCCAGGCGCCGCACCGTGTTCTGGATCAGGCGTCCCACATGACGCAGTGCCATGTTGCCCGCCTCGTGTCCCCAGCGGTCATTGAAGTGCTTGAAGTGATCCAGATCGAACATCAGCAGAGCCACGGGTTTGCCGGAGCGTCGGGAGCGCTCCATCTCGAGATCAAGCGCCAGAGCGAAATGCCGGTAATTGAAGAGTCCGGTGAGCTCGTCGGTGTGCACGAGGGCGCGCAGGGTCTCCACTTCGCTGCGCAATCTGGCCAGCACTGTCTGCATGGGACACGCGTCACCCTGCGGACAGACTGGTGGAGTGCACAGGGAAGAGCCGGCCTCATGCATGCTGTGCCCGCCTAGGCGAAGACTTCCTGCAGGAAATCGGCAATGGCGCGCTGCGCGCGGGCATTAGCCAGATCGTTGTAGACCGTGCCCAGTGCATGGTCATGTGCCGCCGGGTTGGTGAAGGCGTGTTGCGTGCCGCCGTAGACATGCACCTGCCAGTCGGCGCCGGCAGCGCTCATCTCCTGCTGCAAGGCCTGAACCTGCGAAGGCCGGCCCATCGGGTCGTCGTGACCGTGCAGGCACAGCACGCGCGCGCGGATGCGTTCGGCGGGCACATCACCGGCCCCCAGCAGGCCGTGAATGCTGACCACGCCTTCGACATCAGCCCCGGAGCGGGCCAGCTCCAGCACCGCCATGCCACCGAAGCAGTAGCCGATGGCGGCGATACGCTCCGCGTCGACATGGGGCAACTGGCGCGCTGCGGCCAGCGCCGCGTGCATGCGCCGACGCAGCAGCGCACGATCGCTGGCGTAGGGCGTCATCAATGCGGAATTGCCCGCGGTGTCGCCATCGCGGCCGAACACCCCCTTGCCGTAGATATCCACGGCAAAACCGCACCAGCCCAGCTCCACCATGCGTTCGGCAGCACCGCAGGCGAACTCGCGCCGCCCGCTCCAGTCGTGCGCGACCAGCACCAGCGGACGCGGCTCGCTGCAGGTCTCATCCCAGGCGAAATACCCTTCCAGGGCGACATCACCGTCCTGATAGTCGATGTAGTCCGTCTTCATGGCAAAGCTCCCGGGAAGGATTGACTTAGAGTCTGGCAAGAATGGCGTCGGCCGCACTCTCGACGATGCCGCCCGCCGGCTCCACCGCAAGATGGGTGACCACGCCGTTGTCCACGATCATGGCGTAGCGCTTGCTGCGCGTGCCCATGCCGAAGCCGGTGGCATCCAGCTCCAGCCCGACGGCCTTGGTGAAGCTGCCGTTGCCGTCGCCCACCATGAGGATTTCCTCGGCGTTCTGCGACTTGCCCCAGGCATCCATCACGAAGGCATCGTTCACGGACAGGCAGACGATGGTGTCCACACCCTTGGCCTTGATCTGGTCGGCCAGCACGACATAGCCGGGCAGATGGGTGACGGTGCAGCCGGGAGTGAAGGCACCTGGCACCGCGAACAGCACCACCTTCCTGCCGGCGAATATGGCGTCGGTGGTGATATCGGTGGGGCCTTTCTCGCCCATGATCTTGAGGGTGGTTGCGGGAATCTTGTCGCCGACTGCGATGCTCATCGTAAGGTCTCCATTGGGAAATGACGGGGTGGTCCAGGCGGGGCCGCGTCTGTCTGGTCGCTGGCACCTTGCAGGTGCTCTGTGCGGCCCGCTGCGACGATGGTAGCAAACTTTGCCCTTGCCAGGGCAAGGCTCAATCGGAGGCGGTGCCGGCGGTGGTGAGCAGCACCGCTTCGATCCAGGCAAGGTGTGCGGACACGCGCTCGTAGATGCCGACCGCGCCATAGAGCCCCTGGGCGGGCGGCATGCCGGCGGCTTGCGGCGTGGCAGCGCGGCTGGCCACCTCCCCCACGGCGATGCCCGCGAGCTGCCAGCCTTCCGCCGTCTGCAGCAGCGCCGGCCCGCCGCTGTCACCCAACCCCGGAAGGCCTTCGAGTTCCACTGCAGCACTGCCAGGCAGGCGCGGATCATCGAAGTTCAGGCGCAGGCGCTGCGCCGCCACGGTGACGATTTTGCGGGCCAGTCGGAAGCGGCCGTCGTCATGCTCGATGCCCGTGGTGCCGAGGCCGAAATAGCCCCAGCCGAGCAGCGTGACCTCGCGGTCCTGTTCGTCGCTGGCACGGTACAGTGGCATGGGACGCGGCAGTGTCAATGGCTCGACCAGTCGCAGAAGCGCCATGTCAACCTCGCGGGCGGCAAACTGCGGATGATCGCGAAACTGGTAGTCAGGATGCATCTCCACGTGGTCGATGCCCTGCAGCGTGCCCGCAATCTGCACCACGTACTCGCCCTGTGAAGCGATATGGCGCAGCAGACCGGTCTCCTCGACGCAATGGGCTGCCGTCAATGCCCAGCGCGCGTCGATCAGCGTGGCCACGCAGACCTTGCGTTGCGAACGCTGTTCCAGCCAGAACACCGCGGGGAACTGTGCCTCGCTGGCCGCGTGTCGGGAGTATCCAGTATCATGCCGGATGACGATCGCCTGAGCGCCTGGCAGCATCATGGCCGCCGCCAGGCAGAGCAGTGACAACATCAGCAAAGGCAGCACGCGATCGCGTTGCACGTTCAGGCATCCAGCGAAGAAAGGTGAGGTTTCATGAGTGATTCACAGGACAATGCGCCACAAGAGCGCCAGTACGAACAGACAGGCTTGTACCCGCCCGGCGAGAAACCTTTTCGCGTGCTGGCCCTGATGGGCTGGCTGGCTGGCGTGGTGGTGTTCATCGCGATTTCTGCCGTGGTGCTCGACCGCCTGCTGATTACGTCCTGAGTCAGCGCCGCAGCCGCCGGGCCACGCGCAGGTTCGGCCGCTCGCGTTTGGTGCTCGCCATCTTGTAGATGGTGTAGAGGCGCCAGATCATCACCAGCGTGGCGACCACCACGAATGCCAGGATGCTGGCAATCAGCCATTGCTCCTTGGTCCAGTTTCCGGTTGCAAGCCATTGTTCCAGCATGTTGTGCCCCTCCCCACTGTCTTTCGCATTGTGCGTGCGGCGCATTATGAGCCTGCGGCCGGCTCAAGGCCAGCTCAGGCGTTCTCGTCCATCAGTCGGTGCAGCGCCGTCTCGATGTCCTGCAGTCGCAGCAGCGGGTCCTGCAGCTCCAGCAGCGCCTGCTTCTGTTCCGAGGGCAGCGGAATCAGCTCGCTCAGACGCCAGCCCAGCTCCCGCGCGTCGTCGTAATTGATCTGCATGTCGAGCCGGGTGATCACCGGATGGCTCACCAGCTGTTCCAGCAGGCTGACGAGCACCTCGTGGTCGGGGCTCACCGGCACCGGCGGCTCGCCGACGTGGTCGGTGGCACAGCGCGCCACGTGTCCCACCAGCAGCTGATCCTTCTCGACGCGACAGTCCAGCACCTCGACCTTGCAACGCGCCTCCACGGTCAGTCCCAGCAGTCCGTTGGGCAGCTGATCCCAGTCGACGATCTGAACGAAGGTGCCCACGCGGTGTACCTGCTGCTGCGTGCCCGGACGCACCACTTCATCGCCCTCGCGCAGCAGGCAGATGCCGAAGCCGGTGCCCGCACGCATCGCTCG
>JACCDI010818549.1_pt1 | contig 21081 bp, 18 predicted proteins | sample 7442791 | NCBI WGS metagenome assembly JACCDI01 (sample SAMN15323434, study PRJNA562643) | freshwater metagenome | isolation source: river surface water | place: USA:Blue River Watershed | collected 2017-08-15
ATTTTCGATAGTCAGCGTAGCAAGATTACCTTGAGCCATAATGGCAGAGCCAGCACCGTCGCCCAGATACACAACACGCCCTGATCCCAGAGAGAAACTCAAATTCTGAGCTGTAGAGAAAGCACCGCCATCGATGATCACATCATTTTCCGAGTTGCCAAGACTGCCATCATTCGTAAATCGAACTTGGCCACCGGTAATGGCAACGTCGCCAAAGAACGTGTTCTGAGTACCGGTGATGTCAATTCGCCCCGTCCTTGCGCCATTGGCCGCAAATGTCAATCCCCCTGCTGAGTTGGAAATGATCCCAGAAAACGTTTGGACACCGTTGTTGCCAAGTGTGAAGGTGCGGTTGCTAGCACCAAGAGAGATGTTATTGGCGAAGGAAAGGGATGCTGTGCTCGAAGCAAGTGAGACATTGGCAGCCATTTCACCAAATTGCACATTCCCACCAATCACGATGCCTCCACCGAAACGATTCGAGCCAAAAACACGATCCAGATCTGAAGCCACAGTGCCACCATTGAGGTTGAGTATGTTTGATCCACCGGAACCCATCGCGGCATTGCCTTTTGCAATGATAGTTCCCGCATTCAATGTAAAACCATTACTGTATCCGAATGCACCACCAGACAGCGCCAAGACACCGTTGCCATTTTTCACGAATCCAGCTGAAGACGCGATAGTCTGAGATCCCAAATCCAGGGTTGATCCAGTGCCAACATCAATCGTGCTAACCGTTCCGCCAGTGGCAAAACTTCCTGAGGCAGAAGCGAAAGTCACGGTCGTGTTATTATTCAACGTGATGTCACCCACGTTCACCGTAGAACCCATGCCAGAAAAACTGTAGGTTCCACTGGCGAAAACCACATCATTGTTTGCGGTGAAAGCCGAATCATAGGGACCAACGTCACTGGTATTATTCCAGCGAGTGGTATTCCACGCACCCGTAGTAGTGTTATCGGTATACGACGTCTGCGCATACATCAGGACCTGCACGGAACACAGTGCAAGTAAGATAGCAAGTTTGGGCGAAAGTTTCATCGGGGGTAATTTCAAGCAGATATTGCACCAATCCGCTGACGAGAGCAATCAAAAAAACTTTTTTTGCAAAAAACCATAAAAATCCCGCTCGCACAGGGCGCCGGACGGCACGGAACCGCTTGCACACGATCCAGTATTGCATTTTGACCCGGTTGGCCGTATGACTTCTTCGGCGCATGGATGAAAGACCGAAAAATTCGCAGAACACCCGAAATGGCTCGCGTGATCGCCGTGAGGGTGTTGGTGACGAGGTCGTGCGCCTCGAACCCTTCCGCGTGGTGGAAACAGTTGCGCCTCCGCAAAAATCCGGGATTGTCCTGCCGCTGAAGGAGGAGACGCAAAAGCACGCCGCTTACGAAGGCAAGCGCATCGAAAAAAACATCGATGAATTGTTGCAACCGGAACAGACCTACGACCCGAATTTTTTCGAAAAGGAGTGGGACAAGAAAAAACCCATCGTGCGCCGCGGTTGGCAGGTAGTGGTGACCGCCTTGTTGCTGGTGGCAGGCTACCAAGTCTACCGAACCGTAGAGGACAACCGCCGTCTGGAGACAGCCACCCAGAATCTGCAGAAAGAAGAGTTGGATCAAGAGGTCGATACCGCCAAGGATCTGGTGGGCAGCATCGAGGCAACGATACGCCGTTACTACGCGGCCGCCACCATCGAGGAAAAACTCGCGGTGACACGCTACGCCGAGCAGACGCGGGAGCGGATGAAACACCACTACGCGCAGCGCCCTTTGCGAGCGGAAACCATCGACACCATTACCAAGATCGAGCCCATCACCTTGGATCATCGGACATTCTGGCGCGTATTTGTGCGCAAAGCGGATCAAAGCTTGGAAATGATCCTGCTGGAGCAGACGGGACCGTCGACGGTATGGGTCGACTGGGACAGCCAAGTGGACTACCAAGCCATGCCGTGGGAGCAATACCTCGCGGAAAAGCCCAACATCGCCGTATCCTACCGGTTGGAACTCTCCGAATCGCCCCGCCCGATCGCTGAGTTTTCCAACGAACAAGTATGGGCGTGCTACTGCCTCACCAAGGCACCGAGCGATAAAATCCTGTTCGGCTACGTTAGACGTGGCAGCGACCCTCACCTTGCGATCGAAACCGCGAGGTCCATGGGCGCAAAGCAAATGATCCTGCGGCTGCAAGCCTCATCGACCCTGAAAGCGAAAAATTCGGTGGTGATTCAAGAAGTGATCAGCGGCATTCTCTACCGGATGGATCCTCCCCGATCGCTTTATGACTGAAGCAAGCTCGATGCTGAAGAATGGCACGCGCGGCCTGCAGGCATCCGTTATTGCGGTGATACTGGGCCAACCGGTTCTTCATCCGCCGCCACTGCGCCGCATGATCGGACAATAGATCGATGACCGTGGCACGGATTCGCTCCGGAGTATCAGCCAGCACACCCGCGCCCAATTGCTCGAGCAGGCGAAGATTTCCCTCCTCTTGGCCGGGCACAAGATGATGTACGATCATCGGGCACTGCGCGGCGATGGCCTCGTGAACCGTGGCGCCACCCGCCTTTCCTACGATCAAATGATGCTGATTGAGCAATTCCGGCACGCGTTTGGTCCAACCGAGCAACCGAATGCGACCAGGAAACTCTTTTCGCAACTCGCGCGCCCTCGTATAAAGCAGCCGTATGTTACGACCGAGAACAATGGTGAGGCGCACATCAGGAGAAGCTTGCAACAAAGCCCGTGAGATCCGGCGAATGTGCGGTTTTTGGGAAGTCGGAAAATAGAGAATCTCAAAAGGCTGAACGAAAACTTGGCGGTCGAGACCAGTCATTGTTGCAAAGGAAGGATGCACAGGAAAGCCCGTGTCGATCACCTTCTCCGCGGGCAGTCCGGCTCGCACAAGGATGGCGCGCGTCGTGGGATCCGTCACCAACCACGCAGTGGTGGGGGCTTTTTTCCAAGAGGCATTGATTTCCATCGAATCCGTGATGATCGTGAACACGGGAGGCGATTGCGGATGGTGAGCGAGAATCCGATCAAGAAAATACGGATAAATCGGATACGTGCTGACGATGACATCCGGTCGATATCCCTCGATCAACTCGGCAAGATAACGTTCGGGCTTGCGCATGAACCCGAAACGCTGACGGGAAAAATCCATATCATCCGTGGAACAATAAATCCGATACCATAAACGCGGCGCGTGTGTTGTTACCCATCGATACAGCCCGCACAGCACGGCTGTCAGCCAAGGAGCCGACTCGCGGCAAGGGTCATTCACCTGAGCCTCCACTCCCATCTGCGCGAAGGCCAGTGCCAGGTTTCTCGCAGCGCTATTGTGCCCCTCGCCAAAGGCGGCGGTGAGGATCAATACGCGTGGCAATTGCATGCATTTTCCTATCACACGTTGAAGGATTGCGTCGATCAACTTTTTCGGCTAGTTTTGCCCCGAGACATGAGATACCGCAGGGCCATCATCAGAAACCAGTTAGAGGCGCAACGACAAGCGAACCTCGGGCATCCCGACGGTGACGATCAATCTCCCGCGCAAATCAGGCGCCGGATCATCTGGCGCATCATGATCTTTGTGATCCTTCTCATATTCTTTGGCATCGCATTCCATCAATTGAGAGAATCCAAACGCATATCGAATCAGCCAAATACGCAGATCACTGATGGAACACCACTCGATAAGGAAGATTCAAATTACCAACTGATACAATCCATCGAACGAACGGTTCGCGCGTATTACTCCGCAAAAACCATTGAAGAGAAAATTCGTTTCGTGCGTTTCGCGGAGCAAATGCGGCCACGCATGGAGATTCATTACTCACGCGATCCCTTGAAGGCGGAGGCATGCGAACGAATTACAAATTTCAAACCCATGATGCTAGGTTCGCGACCATACTGGAAAGTATTAGTCTTAAAGCAAGGCAGAGAAGCGGAAATGATCATGCTAGAACAAATTTCCGATACCGAAGTGCTGGTCGACTGGGACAGCCAAGTTGATTATCAAGAGGTCCCGTGGGCGGAGTATTGCAGCAAGCGCTCGGATCAAGAGGTTTGTTACCGACTGGCTGTGGAGGAGTCGAACCGATACATTGCGGAATTCATCAACGAATCTCAGTGGGCATGTTATGCGCTATCAAAACCCGGCCAAGAGGGAGTTCTCTACGGCTACGTGAAACGCAACAGTCAGGAACATCAAGCCATGCAGCAGGCGACCGCGCAACAATCCGTGCGAATGATTCTCAAGATCCAAGGGGCACGAGAAATCAAAGCCAAGGAATCCGTCGTCATTCACAAAGTCGTCAGTGATTGTCCTTATCTATTGCAGCCTCCCCGCTCTCGTCACCCTTGACATGATGTCCCCGGCTCCTTCCAACACGCGGCACTTCGCGATCGGCATTTCGATATTCCTGCTCTATCACTACGGCAGCGGCATCGCGAGGCTGATGGGCCAATCGGGCGGCATGGACAACAAATTCAGCGCTCTGGCGCGTGAGAAGCATCTGGCATTTTTGTTAGGGCAAAACCTTTACGTCGGACTCGCATACTTGCTGCTGGGGTTGTTCGGCATGGTGGTGTTGTATCCATTCTGGAAGGAATGGGAGCGGCGCAGCAAGCGTCAGGGTTGGCAGTCTATTTGCCGCGCCCTTGTGGTGGTAACAGTGGTCCACGGATTTTTCGTCCTGCGCTTGAGCACCACCCGACCATACTTCCTCAGCGAAGCAGAATTCGGTCACTGGTATTATCATCTCTGCGACTGGTTTCCCCACTGGCTGAACTCGATCGTTTTCACCTGGATGCCCATACTCGTGCTGCTCGCAGCCATAGGTTGGCACTGGACGAGGTGGAACCATCGTCCGAAATGGCGCCTCGCAGCCATCGGAGTAACGGCATTGACGATCGGATCCTGGCTATTGCCATCGCGCTTGAAATCACAACAAACCGAGCCGTCCTCATCTTCGATCGCAAAACCGCAGAACATCCTCATCATCGGCTCGGACTCTCTGCGCGGTGATCGTCTCGGTTTCACCGGCTACCGCCCGCAGCGCAGCGATGGCGCGGCCGCATCGGGAGTATCGCCAGCCATCGATTCCCTTGCCGCGCGCTCTCAGGTGTTCACCCGTTGTTTCACCCCGATCGCTTCCACTCTTGAGTCGAATACCAGCCTCAACAGCGCCTTGTATCCTCACTCTCATGGCTTCCGCCACATGTATCCGGGGCGCGACCAAGTGATCTCCACCGCGACAACCGTTCGCCCGATCGCCAGCGCACTTCAAGAACACGGCTACCGCACCGCGGCCATTGGCGACTGGTGTGCCGGCTTCTACGAAATGATCTCCCTCGGCTATCAAGAGGTGCGGGCATCATCGTTCGACAGCTTCAAAATCTACATGAGCCAAGCCGTGATCATGGCCCATTTCATGGTTCCGCTCTATTTCGACCATCCGCTGGGATATCGGATTTTTCCCGAAATCGAATCCTTCGCCCAGTTTGTCACGCCGGATGTAGTGACAACACGGGTGGAACAACACCTCGCCGCATCCGCTTCTTCAGGTCAGCCGTTTTTTACGCACGTATTTTATTCCTGTAACCATCTTCCCTACCGCTCGGTGGAACCATACAACAGCCTTTTTGCCGATCCAGCCTATGAGGGGAAAAACAAAAACTCGGTGGATTTCGACATCGACGCCTTCATTGGCGGCACCGATCTGGAAAACAAATGGAACAAACTTTCTCCCGAGGACGCCAAACAGATTTCTGCGCTCTACGATGGCTGCACGAGGCAGTTTGATGATTGTGTCGCGCGAATCCTCGCAGCCCTCGAGAACCATGGTTTGACACAAAACACCATTGTCGTGATCACCTCGGACCATGGCGATGATCTTTATGAACCCGGCGCCACGCTGGGCCATGGGCTCAGCTTTCACGGCGGTGATCAGACCAATCACATCCCGCTCATCATCCACATACCCGGCATGCCTCCACGCACCTATCCGCAGATCGTTCGCAGCATCGACATCGCCCCGAGCCTGATGGACTTGTTGGAAAAACCGATGCCGGAAAACTGGGAAGGGAAAAGTTTCGCCCCATGGTTGCACGATTTCCCGCAGGCGAAGTCGCGGCCGTTTTATGCGGAAACCGGTTTTCCCTTCATCCAATTCCGAGTCGAGGATGTGGTGCGACCACCATTGCCGCCCATGGATGAGTTGACCTACATTGATGAAAACGACGACTATCATTTCGTACTCAAGCCCGAGTATGAACAACGTCTCATCGCGGCCAAGGAGCGCATGCTGCGCACCGAGCGATGGAAACTCATCATGACCCCGCGCGCCGATGGCGGAAGACATTTCCGACTCTTTCACATCGCCACGGACAAACACTGCGAGCACAACGTCGCCTCGGAACATCCCGAAGTGCTCGTCTCCATGAAACAGGCCCTGGAGCGCTGGGTGGACGGAAAAATCGAGACCCCCATTCAAGAAATTTTCCCGCAGGGCGAACCGTGAGTCCGGTGTTCTGTCATTTTTGCGGGATTCCCGCCTTCCGGTCCGCAAATCACTTGTAACATGGCGGTGATTCTGCGCGTAGTAGTGCCGCCAATGAAATCTCAAACCTTGATTCGATTCTCACCCTTGTTTTTGGTCGGTACGGCTCTCGCGGTGCCCGCAGGTTTCAAAATCCAACCGTTTGCGGAATACCCGAACGTCAACTACCCCACGGCGCTCTCCGCAGCAGCCAGCGGTGATGTCTATGTTAGTTCGGACCCGAACGGCTCGCTGGGGCACGTCAAAGGCTATGGCAAGGTCATTCGCTGCCGCGATACCAATGGCGATGGCAAGGCCGATGAATTCAAAGATTTCGTTCCCACCCTCCACTCCCCACGTGGTGGGCATTTCCTGCGCGATACGCTCTACATCATCCACCCCCCCTTTCTCTCCGCTTTCACCGACAAGGACGGCGATGGCGTTGCCGAAGAAAGCAAGGAGTTGGTCAAAGGTTTCGGCTGGGGAATTGAACACCCGCGCGGTGCCGACCACACGACCAATGGCGTGCGCATGGGCATCGACGGCTGGCTCTACGTAGCCGTGGGAGATTTCGGCATGCCCGCCGCCAAAAGTGCGGATGGCACCGTCTACACCCTGCATGGAGGTGGTGTGGTGCGCGTGCGTCCTGACGGCTCGGAAATGGAGCCCTACGCTCTCTTCTGCCGCAACATTTGCGACGTCGCCATTTCGCCTACGCTCGACATGTTCGCGCGCGACAACACCAACGACGGCAAAGGCTGGAACACACGCCCTCACCACTTCGTGCAATACGCCAATCATGGCTACCCGAAATTTTACCACAACTTCCGAGACGAAATGCTGGCCCCGTTGGCCGACTACGGTGGTGGCTCAGGCACCGGTGGACTCTACTTGCAAGAGCCGAATTTTCCCGAAGGTTTCGGCGACACCCTCTACACCTGCGACTGGACCACAGGCAAATTCCTGCGTCACCCGCTGAAACCCTTCGAAGCCACCTTCGTCACCGATCAGGATGTTTTTCATGATCAAGCGCGCGCCATCGATATGGATGTGGACGGTTCTCAACGCATCTACCTTGCCGACTGGCGCAATGGCGGATTCTCCTACTCCGGCGACGGCAAGGCAGTAGGTCTGGTGCAGCAAGTTACGGTGGAGGGAGCGAAACACACCCCGTTTCCCGACTTGAAAAAACTGAGTGATGAAGCCTTGGTCAAAGGGGTGATTTCTCCCTCGGCGGTCGCTCGCCTGGAGATCCAGAGGGAAATCATCGCCCGCGGCAAAAAGCCCGCCTTCGCCAAAACGTTGGCCGGATACATCCAGGACGGCAAACTCAGCGTGCCCGCCCGCGTGGCCGCCATTTTCACCTACAAGCAGTTGATGGGAGCGGAAGCCAATCCCACGCTCGCATCCGCCACCGCCGATGCCGCCATCCGCGAGTTCGCTTTGCGCGCCATGACCGACCGCAAGAAGGAGCTGGCCAACGTGCCCGTGAAACCCTACCTCGATGGACTGAAAGACCCGAATCCACGCGTGCAACGTCAGGCGATGATTGGTCTTGCCCGCCTTGGCAAAGCCGAAAACGCACCCGCTATTCTGGCAGCGGCTGCGACCTTTGAGAACGATCCCGCAAAACTGAAAAAAGGTGCGAAATTCGAGCAAAACGAGCACTACATCCTGCCCCACATCGCGGTGCAGTGCCTAATCGAACTGAAAGCAACCAAGGCCTGCCTGGCCGCTCTCGAGCAGTCCCCGCAACAACGCACCGCTCTGCTCGCCCTACAACAACTGCACTCGGACGAAACGGTCGACGGCCTGCTCAGCGTAGCCACCAACACCACCGACAATGCGCTGCGTTTCGGTGCTCTCAGTGCGCTTGCCCGCCTCATGCACAAGGAAAAACCTTGGGATCTGAACGCCTGGTGGAACACTCGTCCCGATGACCGCGGTCCCTATTATGAGCCCGTCACCTGGGAGGCTTCGGACAAGATCAAAACAGGGCTTGAGAAAAATTTCACCAAAGTCAGCGACGACGATCGTAAATTGCTCATCGAGGTTTTCGCCAAAAACCGTCTCGATGTCGCCAAACTGCAACTCGGTGGCCTCGACCCGGTGACCACCGCTCTGGGCATGAGCGCGGTTGATGGATCGACCGCCACCATCCTCATCGACGCCGCCAAGGACTCCAAACGCAAATGGGACCTGCGCATCCAGTGCTACAACGCGTTGCTGCGCGGCAAAGACAAGGTCACACGCAATCGTATCGATGTTCTCGCATCGTGGCTCGAGGATGAAAAGCGCGACAAAGCGGCCGACCAAATGATTTCCGACTTCATCAACGAAACCTCACGGGGAACAGAGATCAAGGAACTCAACGACATCGGTAAAAAAGCCAATGACAGCGCCTCGCGCATCGCATGGCTTTCGATGCTCACCGTGCTCAATTCACCACTGGCCAAGGATCCGTGGAAAAAACAAGTGCGCGACATCGCCGACAAAAATCCCCAGGAGGTCGGATTTTTCCTAGCTCTGGCTGACATGAAACTCCCGGGATTCGACAAGCAGATTGAGGCCGGAATTACGTTTGATAACAAAAAAACGATTGATGCCGCCAAAGCAGCCAAAGAAGCTATCGCCAGTGCCCAAAGCAACCAGGGTGGCAAAAAAGTCATGGAGCTGAAGCCCGATGAGGTGACCAAGGTGGCGATGAATGAAAAAGGCGACGTGGCGAACGGCGCAAAACTTTTCACGGCTCAAGGTTGCATCGCCTGTCACAGCGTGGATCCCGCCGCCGAGCAAAAAGGCCCCTATCTCGGAGCCGCTGGCGCGAAGTTCCAGCGCGATTACCTGATCGAATCGATTCTCGATCCCGGTAAAGTCGTGGCGCAAGGATTCCAGACCTCGATTTTCTCCATGAAAGATGGTTCGATGAAAATGGGCTTTGTCACCGCGGAACAGGATGGTGTGGTCAGCGTTCGCGACATCAGCGGTGCCGCCAGCCAGATCAAACGCAGTGATGTCAAAGAGGAACAACACCCCGGCACCAGCATGATGCCTCCCGGTCTCGCAGCTGGCTTGACCACCAAGGAGTTCACCGACCTGATCGAGTATCTGGTATCGCTCAAACAACAAGGCGGTTGAACCACGTCGCGTGATCATGCGGTTTCTGACAAAAAAGGAGCGAGATATCGCTCCTTTTTTTGTGTCGTGGTTCTGTCATCTTTCGAAACATGAGCCCTAGCATTGCCGTAGGAAAAAGATGAACTTGTATCGCCTTCTCTTGCTTTGTTTGGGCTTCATCCAGCTTGCTGCACGATCATCGGCCGCCCAGACGTTCGTGATTGAAGTCGGAGGAGCAAACGGAATTGCACCGCATGAGGCGCTGGAAAGAGTCAAACAGCACAGGCACAGCCATCCGGATCAGGCGATCGACATTGTCGTTGCCGACGGTATTTACCAACTCGATCGACCACTGTTGCACACATCCGACCACAGCGGTAGCGCTGCTGCGCCCGTCAGATGGAAAGCGGCCAAAGATGCCAAGCCCATCTTCAGCGGCGGCATGCCCTTGCGCGGCTTCAAGGCCGATGCCGATGGAATCTGGCGACGGAAACTTCCAGCGGACGCACCTACTTTTGATCAACTGTGGATCAATGGACGACGCGCCCAAAAAGCACGGCATCCCAACCAGGGATTTCTCCTGATGAAATCCGCCAACGAGGAAATGATCGCTGACAAACGTGCGCGACAATCCATCCTCATGAACGCGCAGGACTTGGAAATCACCAAGCATCTGACTCCTCACGATCAGTCGACGATGTCGATGCTACTTTATCACAAATGGGACAACACACGCAGATCAATCGAGCGCCTTGATCATGCTACCCATCAAATCATCACATCAGGAAAACCGATGAAGTCGTGGAACCGCTGGGATTCCCATACCGGAGTCATTCTTCAGCATTTCCGTGCGGCACTGGATGCACCAGGAGAGTGGTATGTGGATGCCGGGCGTGTTTTGCACTACCTGCCCCATCCCGGTGAAACGCCCGCAAACACGGAAGTCGTCATTCCACGTCTCACGCAATTGTTAGTGATCAAAGGCACAGCGGAGCAACCTGTCAGCGACATCAGTTGGCAAGGCATTCGTTTTCTCCATGCAGGGTGGCGATTTCCGCAATCGGGCTTCGAACCACAGCAAGCAGCCGCGTCAATGGAAGCGATCATCCAAGCAGACTTTTGCAAACGAATCACCTTGGAGAAATGCGAAATCGCTCACACGGGCATCTACGGCATCTGGTTTCGCCAACAATGCCACCATAACACGGTGCGCTCTTGTCGTCTTCATGACTTGGGTGCTGGCGGTCTGCGCACGGGCACGATGGAATTCCCTGAGACGAGCGCACTGGCAAGTTCCCATCAGACGTTCGATAACAATATCATCCATGACTGCGGCAAGGATTTCCCCTGCGCCGTAGGCGTCTGGATCGGTCACGGCAGTGACAACGTGATTTCCCACAATGACATTGGTTTCATGCCCTACACCGGCATCTCCGTCGGCTGGCGCTGGGGCTACGAGCCGAGTGCGGCAAAACGCAACCGCATCATCAACAATCACATCCATCACATTGGCGACGGTCTGCTGAGCGATATGGGAGCGGTCTACACGCTGGGCCCTTCCGAGGGCACCGTGATTTCCGGCAATCACATCCACGACGTCACTTCCTACAAATACGGCGGATGGGGACTCTACAATGATGAGGGTAGCACGGGGATCGTGATGGAAAACAACCTTGTTCATCACACCAAAAGCGGAAGTTATCATCAACACTACGGCAAAGAAAACGTGCTGCGGAACAATATCCTCGCCTTTGCGAGCGAACAACAACTCCAGTTCACACGCGCGGAGAATCACCCATCGTTTTCCATCCAGGGCAACATCATCCTATGGGATCGTGGCCCGCTGTATCGTGGTCATGGTTGGAAAACGGGCAGATTTCAAGCGAGCCGCAATCTTTACTGGCGCACCGATGCCGTTGACCCTGGCGCACTGCCGCAGGAAACAGCATCCCGTTGCGCCAATCCCGGATTCAACAATCCCGCTTCCGGCGACTGGAGCCTGAGCCCTGCCTCTCCCGCACTCGCACTCGGTTTCCAACCATGGGATTTTCGCAAAGCCGGTTTGTATGGGGATGAAGCATGGAAAAAACTCTCTCAAAAAAACGAACCATGATCATCAGGTGGTTTTCCCTGTGAGATATAACCTTGTCCTTTGTGGCAAAAGATGAAATTCTATCGGCATGGAAAGTCACGAAGTTCTGCGCAAGGTGTTTGAAAAGGTGAGTCCCAAAGCGATTGCCGCGGAGTTGGGCATTTCCTTGTCGCTCGTCTACAAATGGGCGGAAAAACCAAACATCGACGGCACGGGAAGCCGCAATCCCTTGGACCGCATCGCCACCTTGATGGAACTCAGCCAGGATGAAGCCATCGTCGAATGGCTCTGCCAACAGGCCGGCGGTTGTTTCCTTCGCAATCCAGAAAGTTCTTGCAAACAGGGCTTCGAGGTTCTGCCTGCCACCCATGAAATCATCAGCCAGTTTTCGCAAATGCTTAGCATGATCTCGGCGGCGGCGCTCGACAACTCCATCAGTTCGAAGGAGGCATCGGAAATCCGCGACTCGTGGGACAAACTCAAGAGTTATGCCGAAGGCTTCGTCCGCTGCTGCGAGGAAGGTGATTTCGATCAATTGCGCAGAATTCCCAAACCATCGGAAGGGCCAAGGAGATTGTTGCGATAAAAATATAGCCATTTGCGACAGACAGTTGACAGATTGCCGCTCGTGGCCGCGTATGATTTTTCGTTATGAAATTTGTGACCTTTTGTTCTTTGATGTTGATGATGGCTGGAATGACTGCTTCCCTCCGCGCTGATGAAGAAACTCCGCTTGGCAAGGAAATGGAAGCCATCAACGATTCCTTTAAAGCCCTCAGCAAGGAAAAAGACTCCGCCAAAGGTGCTGCCTTGGCCCGCCAAGCACAGGACGGAATGCTAAAAGGTGCCGCCATGGTGCCGGACTTCATCACCGATATGATTCCCGACGCCAAAGAAAAAGAAAAGGCGATCGCCGACTACCGTCGCCTGATGGGTGAATCGTTTGTGGTGTTTTGCAAAATCGAAATCGCCTTTCTCGAAGGAAAAACCGAAGAAGTGGCCAAACTCGTGGACAGCGCCAAAGCTCTGAAAAAAGAAGGTCACAAGAAATACATCGAAGAGGAATAATTGAAGCAAGAATCTCCAAGGATTGACCAACGCTTCCGTACTCCGGAAGCGTTTTTTCGTGACGCATCTGCGACTTCGATGGAATTTCCGAAATCAATCGAATGAACTTGACTTGGCGGAAATGCCGGTCATATTCTTCGAGCAATCCTGAATGGACTGCTTGGCGCTCACAGGAGCATCGCCCTTTTCCGGTCTTCGTCGATGAGAAAGATTGTTTGAGGTTTCACCCCACAACTCATCGCACCGTCAGCCACCGATTCTTGGTGCGTGCTGGCCACCAATACCATATGACCGCTACGACATTCGCAGCGCTGCCTCTGGCTGCGCCCCTACAACGCGTGTTGCAAGAACTGCAATACACCACACCCTCCCCGATTCAAGAACAAGCTATCCCGCTACTGCTCGATGGGCGCGACCTGTTAGGTTGCGCGCAGACAGGTACTGGCAAGACGGCGAGCTTCGCGCTGCCCATTTTGCACGCGCTTCACCAAAATCCCGCCAAGGCCAAACCCAAAACCTGTCGCGTGCTGGTGCTGGCACCCACCCGCGAACTAGCATTGCAAGTCGGTAAAAGCTTTGCCAACTACGGCAAGTATGTGCCTTTCCGGCACACACTGATTTATGGTGGAGTGGGACAAAACCCGCAAGTCCAGGCCATGCAGCGCGGAGTGGATGTGCTCGTCGCCTGCCCGGGCCGACTGCTCGATCTCATCGATCAAGGTCACGTCGATCTTTCCCAAGTCGAATATTTCGTTCTCGATGAAGTCGATCGCATGCTCGATATGGGCTTTTTGCGTGACGTGAAACGCATCGTCAACATGCTGCCGGCCAAGCGTCAATCGCTGTTCTTTTCCGCCACTCTGGCGCCGAACATCGTCGAGCTCGCCAACAGCATCCTGCGCAATCCCGCGAACGTCAGCATCACACCGGAAACCACCACAGCGGAAAAGATCGACCAACAAGTCTGCTTCGTGACCAAAGAATCGAAGCGTCCCTTGTTGGAGCAATTGCTACGTGGACAGGCCGATGCCAGCGCCCAGAAACTCACGATCGTTTTCAGTCGCACCAAACATGGCGCTAACAAACTCGCCAAAAGCCTCACTGCCGCCGGCTTTCCCTCGGATGCCATTCACGGAAACAAGTCCCAGGCCCAACGCGAAAAAGCTTTGGAGCGATTCAAAAAAGGCCTCACGCCCATCCTTGTAGCGACCGATGTCGCCGCTCGTGGGGTCGATGTGAAAGAAGTCGGCTTGGTCGTCAATTTTGATTTACCGAACGAACCGGAAGCCTACGTGCATCGCATTGGTCGCACGGCCCGCGCGGGCGCAGAAGGCCGCGCGGTATCTTTTTGCTCGGAAGATGAATTGGAATACCTGCGCGACATTGAAAAAACGATTCGCATGGCGATCCCACGCTGGGACAATCACCATTGGCATGAAGAAAGCGTCGCCGATCGTCACCTGCGCGGAGTTCGGACACCAGGTTCAGGCCCGCGCACCGGTGGTGGTGGTCGCCCGCCGCAACGCGGTGGCCAACGCCGAAGTCAAGGCGGAGGCAATCGACAACGCTCCCGCTGACAAAATCCCTCACTTCCCCAAGCCGCTGCTCCCCGCAGCGGCTTTTTTGCAGTCGATCCCTCTTGACAGAAATCTTTCTTATGACAGATTTCTTTCATGCAAACCACACTCCGCATCGACGATGAACTATACCGGGAAGCCAAATCCTGTGCAGCTCGAGAAGGGGTGACATTGACAAAATTTCTCGAAGAAGCGCTCAAACTCCGATTGCAAAAACCGCATCCGCGAGCTCCGTATGATTTCCGTGTTTATCAATCCAACACTCCTTTTCCCGTCAGCAACGAAGACCTGAAACGAATCGATCAGGAGGAGCAAGAGAAATACGATTGTGAAAAACTGAAACAATCTCATATCGCCCCCGCCCATGTCACTGCACATTCCTGATGCGAACATCCTGATCAATGCCTTTCGCAAGGAAGCACCGGAGCATCAAATTTGTTCCGATTGGCTGAGAAATACCAGCCTTCACGGCAATGAGATCGGCCTCTGCGAGCAAGTGGAAATTGCCTTTTTGCGCATTTGCACCCTGCCAAACATCCGCATTGCCCCGATGCGTGAAGCGTTGCTTTTTTGGAACGAAGCACTTTGGAGACACCCGAATATTCGCCGGATCCAGCCAAGTCACTCACACAACCCACTACTAAGTAAATGGATCACTGACCTCGACCTCATTGGCAACGATGTGAACGATGCATGGCTCGCAGCGCTCGCCATGGAACAAAACGCCACGCTGATCAGTCTCGACCGTGGATTTGCTCGTTTCCCGGGACTGCAGTGGCGCCACCCCGGTGCCTGATATCCGGGCAAAAAAAGCCACTGCGATGAAGCAGTGGCTTTTTCGATAGAGTTACCGATTACTTCGGCAGCAGGTCTTTCACCGCATCGCGCTCTTCCTTGAGCTCGTTGATGGTGATGTCGATTTTCTCCTGGCTGAAAGCATCCACGGGCACACCTTGCACCACTTCCCACTTGCCGTTTTCGATCGTGCGGATCGGCATGGAAGCCATGAGGCCTTTTTCGATGCCGTAAGAACCATCCGAGCAGACGGCTACACTGTGCCAGTCACCTGCGGGTGTGGGAGTGATCAGGCTCTTCACGGTATCGAGCGCCGCATTGGCGGCGGACGCAGCAGAAGAAGCACCACGAGCCTTGATGATCGCCGCACCGCGTTGTTGGACAGTGGAAATGAATTCACCTTTGAGCCATTCCACATGCGAAATCACTTCGGTCACCGGGCGACCGTTGATTTTCGCGTTGGTGAAATCAGGATACTGGGTGGCGGAGTGGTTGCCCCAGATGCACAAGTTGGTGACTTTCGAATGATGCACAGCGGCTTTTTTCGCCAACTGGCTCTTGGCACGGTTTTCATCGAGGCGAGTCATCGCGAAGAAGCGATCCTTTGGCACACCATCGGCATTGTTCATGGCGATAAGAGCATTGGTGTTGCAAGGATTGCCGACCACCAGGACGCGCACGTCCTTGGCAGCATTGCGGGCGATGGCTTTGCCTTGACCGGTGAAAATTTTGCCGTTGATGCCAAGCAAGTCGCCACGCTCCATCCCCGCTTTGCGAGGAACGGAACCCACGAGCAGAGCCCAGTTCGTGTTGCGGAAACCTTCGTTCAAATCCGCAGTGGGAACCACTTCGTTCAAGAGCGGAAATGCGCAATCATCGAGTTCCATCACGACTCCCTCGAGTGCGGGCAGAGCGGGTTCGATTTCAATCAAGCGTAAATTGACCGGTTGGTCCGGACCGAAAACCGATCCGGAAGCAATGCGAAACAACAAGGCATAGCCGATCTGGCCAGCGGCTCCAGTAACAGACACAGTAATGGGTGCTTTCATAGACGCGCTTCCCATAGCCCCCTTTCTGCGCTTGGTCAAGATTTCGCCGTGAAATATTTTCACGTGCTCCCGTGGCTCACGGCACCATTAAATGAAAACCAGGGATACGGGTGAAGACTTTTTCCCCGCTGTCGGTCTCACCAAAATACGCACCTTGCACTGTCGCGGAATCCGCTACCACGTGATAGCTGTTGTAGGAAAATTCCCCGCCCTTTTCCAATCGCGGCATTTCTCCCACGACACCCTCACCTTCCACCACCACGGTGTCCCCCGAATCTTCGCGCACCACCCATTTGCGACCGCGCAAGGTCACGACCTCATCCGATTCGTTACAAATCCTGATGGCATACAAAAACGGATAGGGCTTTTCTGACGGAGCATCCAACTCGGGCATGAAACGTACTTCCAGCACTTCCACATTCCATCCATGCAGTTCTCTCACGCCGCTGAAACTAGGTCGTGATGATTGCTTCATCAAGATGCTTCTTACAAATCTTGTCGATAGAAAGCACCCAGTCGCTCTGCTCTTGCTCCTTCGGGCGTAGCATGATAACCTTTGCCATGACATTTTTTCTCGACCCCGCCACACTCCCCGAGGACGGTATGAACTTACAGGGGCAATTGCCCGCGGAAATTTTCGACTTCCCTGCGCACGACGACGCCAAAGCCGTCAGCCCTTTGGTATATGACCTTCACGCCCAACGCTTTGGCAGTGAACTGCTGTTGCAGGGCGATCTTTCCGCGAGTTTTGAATTCACTTGTGTGGTCACTCTGCAGCGCTTTGTGCAAACCATACGTTTGAACGGTGTTGCCATCTCACTGGAACTGGAAAATGAAGCACCGATCAATATTGCTGAGGCCTTACGCGAGGAAATTGTCATCGAAATGCCTGCCGATCCCCGTTGTGACGAGGGCGATGAGCCGCGGGAATGCAAATTAAATTCTCCATATTTAGTACTCGACAAAAGCGCGGATTCTGATCTAAGTTCCCCGCCCCCGCCGCCGGCGGACTCCCGCTGGTCGGCTCTCGATGCCCTCTCAGACCTGAACGACAACCACTAACTACACACTACCATGGCCGTACCAAAACGCCGTCAATCCAAGAGCCGCCAGAAAATGCGTCGTGGCGCCAAACGCTGGAAAGCACCTTTGTTGAAATCTTGCCCTGAGTGCGAAACCAAAGTGCCCTCTCACATCGCCTGCCCATCCTGCGGATATTACAAAGACCGCAAGGTGCTCGTCGTTGACGCGCTGTAATCCCGGAGTCGGTTGATTCCATCTTGATCACACCGCACTGGTCACCAGTGCGGTGTTTTTCGCATACATTTCCAACGGAAATGCCGAAAACCCATCATGGCAAAAAATACCGTTCCAACAGTGCTGCGACTTCCGTGAAATCACCACCCTCACGAAGAGCGCGGGGGCTATTCAGCGTGAGGAGCGGAACCTGTTCGCGCGTGTGATCGGTGCCATGATGATACGGATCATTGCCATGGTCGGCAGTGATGATCACAAAATCACTGGACCGCACCGAAGGCAACCAAGTCCCCAACCAAACATCGAACTCCCGCAAGGCTTGCGCATAACCTCGTGGATCACGCCGGTGACCGTAGAGCATGTCAAAATCAACAAGGTTCGCCACGATCAGAGCATTGTCGTTCTCGATCTGATCCCACAATTCGGTCACCACTCGCATGCCCGCCGCATTCGATTTCGTGGGATGACTCTCGCTGATCCCCTGCCCCGCAAAAATATCGGAAATTTTGCCCACGCCGATGACCCTCACGCCCTTCTGCTGCAACCGATGGAGAACCGTCTCACCGGGGAGCAAAGAAAAATCACGACGATTGGCCGTGCGCTGGAAGTGAGCGGCACTCTGTCCCACAAAAGGTCGTGCGATCACGCGTCCTACCTTCATGCCACACTGATCCAGCAACTCTCGCGTTTTCAGACACAAATCCAGCAAGCGAGATAGTCCAAAAATGGCTTCCTCTTCGTGCGCGGCAATCTGCAGCACGGAATCCGCACTGGTGTAGAGAATCGGCTTCCCCGTTCGAACATGCTCCTCACCCAACTGTTGCAAAATCTCTGTGCCGGAGGCGACGACATTGCCAAGAAATGTGACTCCCGCGCGTTGTTCCAGCAATCTCACAAAAGCCAGCGGAAAAGAATCGTAGACGTCAAACGGACGTTCAAGAACGAGTCCCGCCAGTTCCCAATGCCCGGTGGTAGTATCTTTTCCGAGGGATGTCTCCGTCAATCGACAAGCAGCAGCTCCTTCCCGTAATGGCACCGCGGCGGGCACCACGGCGCTATGTCCACGCATGATATCATAAAGCCCCAAGCTGGCCATGTGCGGTAACTCCAGCGCTTCACGCTCGATCAGATGACCCAGGGTATCCGCGCCCTCATCACCAAAGTCCGCTGCATCCGGCGCCCCACCGCAGCCTACAGAGTCCAATACCAACCACAACGCACGCATAGGGAAAAACTAGCGCATGCCTTTGCAGAGAAAAGAACATTCCACTTGATTTGATGAGCTTTTTGGCAAACCCTGTGCGGCCTCCTTTCATCCAAGGAAGCGGATTCATCATGCATACCATTACCATTCTCTCAGGCGACGGCATCGGCCCCGAAGTCATGACCCAAGCGCTGCGCGTGCTCGACGCCGCAGCTGCAAAATTCCAGTTCCAGGTCTCACGCAGCGAGCATCTCGTCGGCGGCGCCGCAATCGATGCCACCGGTCATCCCTTGCCTCCGGAAACGGTGGCGGCCAGCGAGAAGGCCGATGCCATTCTTTTCGGCTCGGTCGGCGGACCGAAATGGGAATCCCTGCCGCCCGACATTCAGCCCGAACGCGGCGCACTACTACCGCTGAGAAAACATTTCGGGCTGTTCGCCAACCTTCGCCCCGGCGTCTGTTTGCCCGCCTTGATTCACGCTTCACCCGTAAAAAACGAACTGATTCCGAACGGCTTCGATGTGCTCTGCGTGCGCGAACTGACCGGGGGTGTGTATTTCGGCCAACCCAAGGGTCGCAGAGAGGAAAACGGCGAACCAGTCGCGTTCGATACGATGGTTTATAAAAAATCGGAGATTGAACGCATTCTGCGCGTAGCCTTTACCGCCGCCAGCGGACGCGGCAAAAAACTTGTTTCCGTCGACAAAGCCAACGTTCTCGCCTCGTCGGTGCTGTGGCGTGAAACGGCGAACGAAATCGCCAAGGAATTTCCTGATGTCACACTCTCCCACATGTATGTCGACAACGCCGCGATGCAGTTGGTGAAGCGCCCGTCCGAGTTCGACGTATTGGTCACGGAAAACCTTTTTGGTGATATCCTTTCCGATGAGATGGCGATGATCTCCGGCTCCCTAGGAATGCTCCCCTCCGCCTCACTGGGTGCCAAGAACGACAAAGGTCTCTACTTCGGCATGTATGAGCCATCCGGTGGCTCCGCTCCTGACATCGCGGGACAGGGCATCGCCAACCCGATCGCACAGATCCTCAGCGTTTCGATGCTGCTGCGTTATTCGTTAGGCGAAACGGCTGCGGCCGATGCGATTGACGCCGCCGTGGCCGCAACCATTCGCGACGGCTTCCGCACCGGCGACATCGCCACAGGAGCTGCGGGAGAAACGCGCGTCAACACCGCACAAATGGGCGACGCCATCCTTGCCCGACTCTAACGAATCATGCGCCGCGCCCTGCTCATCATCGGACTCATCATACTCGCCAGCGGTTTTGCTGGTAAAATGATGTTGCCCGGACGCAATGAAAGTTTCTCCTTCCTGCAAGGAGGACTTTCGTTGGGCGGCGCCTTTTTGATCTGTTTCTTTTTCTCCCGCAACAATTACTGGCACGGCATGATCGGCAGTGGTGTGGTTGCGTTGTTGGGCTTCTGCCGCAGCGTGATCAACCTGCCCGATTGGGCATCATGGCTGCAACATGCATCACCGAAACCACCTGCCACCCCCTTGCTCGAGATGCTCGTTGCCGCCTTGTGCCTGTGGCATCTCTTCCGTATCATCCGTTTGCTTCTGGAGGAGCGAACCAGACGCCTACTGGAATCGGATGCAAAATCAACCATTGCCCACGAATGACCATGTCAACTTCATTCGGTGATTCGATCTTGCAATCCGCTTTTCGTTGGCTCAACTTCTTCGATAATCCGCTACCAAGATGAACTCGAGCGTTACTGTATCCTCCGCAGCCAAGTGGTTTTGCCTCATCGCCTGCACGATCGTCCTCATGGGCTTCTTCCTTTTTCTTCCGGGATATGGACCTGAAAGACAATTGTCCCTCTTGAAAGTTCTCTACCAGAGTTGGAATGTGGAAACCCGCTACGAGCATGGCGTGATGTTTCCCTTCATCATCGCCGGCCTGCTCGCATACCAATGGAAAAAAATTCGCGATTCCATCAACCAAGGAGAATGGCAAGGTTTGCTACTGCTGGGATTCGGCTGTCTGCTCTTCATTCTTGCCTATCGTGTGATTCAATGGCGCGTCGGTGTTGTCTCCCTGCCCTTCATCGTCTCCGGATTGGTCTGGTATCTTTGCGGAAGAAAAACATTTTTGCTGACGGTGTTTCCCGTATTTTATCTGGGACTCAGCGTGCCTGTGCCGGATATCCAGCAAGCCACGGTGCCCTTGCAAAACATTTCCATTTCGATCGCGCAGAGCATCTGTCGGTTGTCGGGTGTTGGCACCTATGCCTCGGGATCGACGATTTTTTCCACCAATCAACATTGGCAACCACTGACAGTCGATGAGTTATGCAGTGGCATTCGCTCGCTCATGGCTCTGTTGATGATCTCTTCCGCTTGGGC
>JACCDI011021910.1_pt1 | contig 21080 bp, 22 predicted proteins | sample 7442791 | NCBI WGS metagenome assembly JACCDI01 (sample SAMN15323434, study PRJNA562643) | freshwater metagenome | isolation source: river surface water | place: USA:Blue River Watershed | collected 2017-08-15
ATGAATTTCGTGCCGAGCGAGGTCTCGAGGTCGAAGCGGCCGTCATCGCGCTTCTGCACCAGCGTCACTTCCTGACCGAGGTGGAAGGTCGCGCCAAAGGGCTCGATCTGCTTCATCAGGTTGTCGGTCAGTTCCTGGCCGGTGCAGCTCGGGACGGCCGGGATGTCATAGATCGGCTTGTCCGGATCCAGCTCGACGCACTGGCCGCCGACGGCGTTGAGCGAATCGATCACGTGCGCCTTGATCTCGAGCAGGCCAAGCTCGAAGACCTGGAACAGGCCGACCGGGCCGGCGCCGACGATCACTGCATCGGTTTCAATCGGGGTATTGACGGTGGTATTCATTCGGTTCAGGGGATAACGGGTGTTGCACAGTCTGGTTGATGGGGGGCGCCTTAAACGCCAACCCCGGCATAGGCCGGGGCTCGCTTGAAATCCGGTGCGGGGCAGGTCAGCGCTGCAGGTATTGCAGCTTGTCCTTCACGTCCTTCCACGCTTCGGAATCAGCCAGCGCTTCCTTCGACTTCGTGATCGACGGCCACTTGCGGGCCAGTTCGACGTTCAGCTTGATGAATTGCTGCTGGTCCGCCGGCGTGTCTTCTTCGGCGTAGATCGCATTGACCGGGCACTCGGCCACGCACACTGCGCAGTCGATGCACTCGTCCGGGTCGATCGCGAGGAAGTTCGGGCCTTCGCGGAAGCAGTCCACCGGGCAGACATCGACGCAATCCGTAAATTTGCAGCGGATGCAGGATTCGGTAACAACGTGGGTCATGAGGCCAGTCCTATTTGTTCTTGGAACGGGAATTGCAAAGCCTTGTATTTTAAGGCAAACAATCCATGCCCACAAACCCGGCTTAGATAGTTTTTGAATATGCTAATTCGGACGACGGCCGGCCACGGGACGACCCTGCCGGCCGGTATGGCGTGAATTATTTGAGGCTGGCCGCTGAAATCAAATCAAGCGTCCGGGCCCGGATGATGCGGGTTTGCCAACCTCCGCTGCGCTAGAATCACAGGCTGTTTTCCGAGGAGACCATGGATACTTCCGCAGCCCGCGCCGCGATTTTCAGCCGCATTCGCCAAGCCCAGAACCGTCCCGAGCAGCCGACCGAGGCCGAACTGGCGCAGGTGAGCCAGTACCTCGCCGACCACGGCCCCGGGCCGCGCCCGGATCTGGGCCCGGACCTGGTCGCCCGCTTCCGGCAGCAGGCCGAGCGCACCTCGCAGACGCTGGACCAGGTCGGCAGCCTGGACGAGGTGCCGGCTGCAGTCGCGCGCTATCTTGCCGGGCTGGGGCTGGCAAAGCAGGCCATCGCTTGGCAGACGCTGACCGGGCTGCCCTGGCAGCAGGAAGGCGTCGCGGTCGAATTCCGCAAGCCGGTCAACGAAGACCTGGTCGGCATCACCGGTTGCTTCTGCGCGGTCGCCGAGACCGGCACGCTGATGCTGCTGTCGGGCCCGGAGACCTTCTCGTCGGCGGCGCTGCTGCCGGAGACGCACATTGCGATCGTGCCGGTGTCGCGCATCGTCGGTTCGATCGAGGATGCGTTCGCGCTGGCCAAGCAGGAGCGCGGCGAGCTGCCGCGCGCCACCAATTTCATTTCCGGCCCGTCCCGCACCGGCGACATCGAGCAGACCATCGTGCTGGGCGCGCACGGCCCGTACCGCGTGCACGTGATCCTGGTCGACGCCTGAGCGCCATGAAACCCAAGGTGCTGGTCACGCGCGAGGTTTTCCCCGAGATCATCGAGCTGTTGTCGCAGCATTTCGAGGTCGAGGCCAATCCGGACGACGAAATCTACGGCGGCGACGAACTGCGCCGCAGGCTGCAGGGCAAGGACGGTCTGTTCGCGAACCCCGCGGACCGCATCAGCCGCGAGCTGATCGCCGCCGCGCCGGGGCTCAAGGCGGTCTGCAACATGGCCGTCGGCTACAACAACATCGACGTGCCGGCCGCGACCGAGGCCGGCATCATGGTCACCAACACGCCCGACGTGCTGAATGAGACCACGGCCGACCATGCGTGGGCGCTGCTGCTGGCGGCCGCGCGCCGCGTGACCGAGTCCGAGCACTGGCTGCGCGCCGGGCACTGGAAGCAATGGCGCTACGACGATTTCCTCGGCGCCGACCTGCACGGCGCAACGCTGGGCATCATCGGCATGGGCCGCATCGGGCAGGCGATCGCGCGTCGCTCGATGGGCTTTGACATGAAGGTGGTCTATCACAACCGCTCGCGGCTGACGCCTGAGCAGGAAGCGCATGCGAATGACGCGCGCTACGTCGATAAGGAAGAACTGCTGCGCACGGCCGACCACATCGTGCTGGTGCTGCCGTATTCGGCGGCCACGCACCACACGATAGGCGCGGCGGAACTGGCGCTGATGAAGCCGACTGCGGTGCTGGTGAACATCGCGCGCGGCGGCATCGTCGACGATGCCGCGCTGATCGATACGCTCAAGCAGGGCAAAATCGCGGCGGCCGGCCTCGACGTGTTCGAGAACGAGCCGGCGTTCAATCCGGCTTTCCTCGAACTGAAGAACGTCGTGCTGACCCCGCATATCGGCAGCAGCTCGCGGCCGACGCGCATGGCGATGGCGGCAACCGCTGCCCGCAACCTGATCGCGGCGCTGAGCGGCGAGCTGCCGCCGAACCTGCTCAATCCTGAAGTGCTGAAACCGCGCGCGTGAAGCGCGCGGCCGGATCAGAAGCCGAGCAATTCGACGTCGAAGATCAGCGTCGCATTCGGCGGGATCACGCCGCCGGCGCCGCGTGCGCCATAGCCGAGCGAGGACGGGATCACCAGGCGGCGCTTGCCGCCGACCTTCATGCCCTGCACGCCCTGGTCCCAGCCGCGGATCACATGGCCGGCGCCCAGCGGGAATTCGAAAGGCTCGTTGCGGTCGAGGCTGGAGTCGAACTTCGCGCCCTCGCTGCCGTCCGGGTTCTGCAGCCAGCCGGTGTAATGCACGCTGACATAGCTGCCTTCCTTCGCCTCGTCGCCGTCGCCGACGGTCAGGTCTTCGTATTGCAGCCCGGTCGAGGTCATGGTCATCGACATTCGTTTCTCCTGATGAGTGTCTGAAAAGCGGCCATTCTATCAGCCGCTCTGCGACGCCCGTTGCGTCCACTTATAATCATGCAAACATCCTGATTGTCATGTCACTGCTGATCTCCTCGTTCTACCGGGCACTGCTGTCGCAACTGCATCCGCGCATGCTGTTGCTGACGGTTTTGCCCTTCGTTGCCGCCGTCGCACTGTGGGGCGTGGCGCTGTGGTTTGGCCTGCAGCCGATGATTGATCAGCTGTACGCGTGGTTCGCCGACTATGACCTCTTTCACACCGCCGGCGAAATGCTCGACGCGATGGGGCTGGGCTCGTTGCGCACGCTGCTCGTTCCGCTGATTGCGATGTGGCTGCTGCTGCCGTTCATGATCGTCAGCGCGCTGGTGCTGGTCGGGTCGCTGGCCATGCCCGCGATCGCGCGCCACATCGGCCTGCGCCGCTACCCGCAACTGGCGCCGCGCCATGGCGGCTCCTTTCTCGGCAGCCTGTGGGTGTCGCTGTCCTCTTTCCTCGCGTTCATCGTCGCATGGCTGCTCACGCTGCCGCTGAACCTCGTGCCGCTGTTTGCGCTGGTCGTGCAGCCGCTGCTGTGGGGCTGGCTCGCATATCGCGTGATGACGTATGACGCGCTGGCCGATCATGCCGATCGCGACGAGCGCCTGCGCCTGATCCGGCAGCACCGCTGGCCGCTGCTGCTGATCGGCATCGCCACCGGCAGCCTGGGCGCCGCGCCCGGCCTGCTGTGGCTGGGCGGCGCAGCGTCGGTGATCTTTTTCCCTTTTCTGGCCGCGGCCGCGATCTGGCTCTACCTGCTGATCTTCGTGTTCAGCGGGTTGTGGTTCCAGCATTACTGCCTCGAGGCGCTCGCGCAATTGCGTGCGGTGCCGCCGGTCGATCCATCACGCATCATCGACATTCACCCGGACCAATAGGACTTTCCATGAGCTTCGGCATCATCATCATCGGCGACGAGATACTGTCCGGCCGCCGCAACGACAAGCATCTGGCGAAGATCATCGAACTGCTCGGCGAGCGCGGGCTGTCGCTCGGCTGGGCCGAATACATCGGCGACGATCCCGAGCGCATCACCGCGACGTTGCGCCGCTCGATGGCCAGCGGCGACATCGTGTTCTCCTGCGGCGGCATAGGCGCGACGCCAGACGACCACACCCGGCAGTGCGCGGCCGCCGCGCTCGGCGTGCCGCTGCAGCTGCATCCGGACGCGAAAAGCCTGATCCAGCAGCGCATCGTCGAGATGGCCGAAGGCGATCCGGCGAAGGCTGACCTCGCGTCTGCCGAGAACCTGCACCGGCTGAAGATGGGCGAGTTTCCGGCCGGCGCACGCATCATTCCGAACTCGTACAACAAGATCCCCGGCTTCTCGCTGCATGGCGAGCAGGGTGGCGCGCACTATTTCGTTCCCGGCTTTCCGGTGATGGCCGCGCCCATGATGGCCTGGGCGCTCGACACCTACCACGCGGACCTGTTCCATTCGGTGCCGCATCTGGAGAAGGCCGTGATCGTCTATGACGGCATCGAGTCGCATCTCACGCCGCTGATGGAAGCGATCGAGACGGAGTTCGCCGGCGTGAAGGTGTTCAGCCTGCCGAGCGTCGCCGAGGCGGGCAAGCGGCGCCAGATCGAACTGGGCGTCAAGGGCGAGCCTGGGAAGGTCGAGCTGGCCTACGTGCGCATGCTCGAGGGACTTGACGAACTCGGGCAGGAGTATGCCGCTGGGTAGGCGGATCAGGCTGACTGGCGTGTCTTACGGCGGTAGATTGCCAGTACGATCTTCAGTGCGTAAATCAGTATCAGCGTGCCGAGCAGGTCGCCGATGAACATCGTGATCCAGTTGTGCATGAAATTCGTGAAAACGCCGCGTGCCGCGAACCAGAACGAGAACAGCGCCGAGTTCACCAACGCATAAACCAGCGCAAGCGAGCTGAGACGGCTGGCGGAAAGTTGCTCCAAGCTTTCCGGCATGCCGGTACGCAGCGCGGCGAGATAGATCAGGTAGGGCGCGCCGGACGAGATCAGCGCATTGACGATGCTGGTGACAGGGTCCGCGGCGCCCATCTGGTGCACCAGGATCAGCTCTGCGGCCAGCAGGCCCAGCGCGCCATCGATGCCGAATACCAGCGTGCACATCAGGCGCAATCCGGCAGGAAGAAAAACCCAGTGCGCGCCTGCATGTAGCGCAAACGCCTTGAACAACCAGCCGTTCAGGTGATAAAAGCTGACATACAGCGCGGCCGAGACAGCTATCGAGGCGAGCGATATCAGTCTGATCGTCGATTGATGCTGCACTTGCGCGGTGTCGGTATCGCCGCTCATAGGTTCGACTTTTGGTAATTTTTGAAACTGCTCGTCTCATCATACTGGGTGTCCCCGAATATGGCGAGCGACAAAGTTGTCATGTTATGGCCGAAGCGGATCGTATTCAGAATTCATGAAAGCCGTCCTGTGAAAGCCTACTATAGCGACCGTTTCGTGCTGCCGCTGCCCGCCGGGCACCGCTTCCCGATGGCCAAGTACCGGATGCTGCGCGAGGCGGCGGCCGAACAGCTTGACGGGCTGGCGTTTCACGAAGCGCCGACCACCAGCGACGGCGTGCTCGCGCTCGCGCACCATCCGCACTACATACAGCGCGTGGCCAGCGGCGCGCTGTCGGCCGACGAGCAGCGCGCGATAGGCTTTCCGTGGTCGCCCGAGATGGTCGAGCGCTCGCGCCGCTCGGCCGGCGCCACCATCGCCGCCTGCCGCGCCGCCTTCGACGAAGGCGTCGCCGTCAACCTTGCCGGCGGCACGCACCACGCGCATGCGGATCGCGGCGAGGGCTTCTGCGTGTTCAATGACGCGGCCATCGCCGCGCGACTGATGCAGGCGGAGCGCCGGGTATCGCGCGTGGCGATCGTCGATCTCGATGTTCATCAGGGCAATGGCACGGCCTCGATACTCGCGAACGACGATTCGGTGTTCACGCTGTCGCTGCATGGCGACCGCAACTACCCTTTCGACAAGGCTTGCAGCGACCTCGACATTGCGCTGCCGGACGGCGCCGGCGACGAGGCCTATCTTGCCGAACTCGATCGCGCGCTGGCAAGCTTGTTCGCACGGTTCGACCCGCAGCTGATCATCTACCTGGCCGGCGCCGATCCGCACGAGGGCGACCGGCTGGGCCGCCTGAAGCTCAGCATGGACGGGCTTGCGCAGCGCGACCGGCGCGTGCTCGACGCCGCGGCCGCGCGCGGCCTGCCGGTGGCCATCGCGATGGCCGGCGGCTATGGCAGGAACATCGCCGACACGGTGGCGGTACACCTGCAGACGATACGCATCGCGGCCTCGTATGCGCGCGGGAGACGGCATGCCTGAGATGCCCGCCGCGCAGCGCGGCACGATCCATGAAATCGCGATGCCCCTGCTGTTCGTGCTGGTCTGGAGCACGGGCTTCATCGTCGCAAGGTTCGGCCTGCCTTACGCGCCACCGCTGACTTTCCTGTTGCTGCGCTTTGCCGGCGTACTGCTCGTGCTGCTGCCCGTGCTGCTGATCTTCAGGCCAGCCTGGCCGCACGGCCGCGTCGTGCATATCGCGCTGGCCGGGGTGTTGGTGCAGGCCGGTTACCTGTCCGGCGTGTGGTGTGCGATCAAGCTTGGCATGCCTGCCGGCCTGTCTGCGCTGATCGTCGGCCTGCAGCCCTTGCTGACCGGCTTCGCCGCGCCGCTGGTGGGCGAACCCTTGCGGGCGCGCCAGTGGCTGGGGCTGCTGCTGGGATTCGCGGGCGTTGCGCTGGTCGTGACGGAAAAGCTGACGCCGACCGGCGGCTCGCTGCTGAACGTGGCGCTGTGTGTATTCGCGCTGTTATGCATCACCGCGGGCACGCTGTACCAGAAACGGTTTTGCCCGCGCTTCGACCTGCGCGCCGGCGCGGCGATCCAGTTTGCCGCATCGGCGCTGGTGACGCTGCCGTTCGCGCTGTGGCTCGAAGGGCTGGGACAAGGAGAGCAGGCGATACAATGGACGCCGCAATTTTTGCTGGCGCTGGCGTGGTCGGTGCTGGCGCTGTCGATAGGCGCAATGTTCCTGCTGTTCACGCTGATCCGCAAGAACGCGGCCACCAGTGTGTCCAGCCTGATGTACCTGACGCCGCCGGTGACGGCGCTGATGGCCTGGCTGCTGTTCGGCGAGTCCTTCGGGCTAGCTGGCGTGGCCGGCATGCTGCTGACGGCAACCGGCGTCGCTTTCGTCGTCAGGCGCTAGCGCAAGTCCCTTGCAGATCCGCCCCGGAGAGAACGATTGATCCAAACGAACGAACAAGAAATCGTCGACGCAGTCATTGCGTCGCGACGCTCGATACGCGCTTTCCTGCCGACGCCGGTCGAGCGCGAAGACCTTGAGTCCATTCTCGCCGTCGCTTCGCGCGCGCCGTCCGGCTCCAACACGCAGCCGTGGAAGGTGTACGTGCTGACCGGCGACACCCGGCAGCGGCTCTCGGAGAGCATCCTCGCCGCCTACCTCGATCCGGCGCAGAACGTGCGGCATGAAGAGGAGTACGCGTACTACCCGCGCCAGTGGGTATCGCCTTACCAGGAGCGGCGGCGCAAGGTGGGCTGGGACCTGTACGGCCTGCTCGGGCTTGCGCGTGACAACAAGGCCGGCATGCAGGCGCAGCACGGCCGTAACTATGCTTTCTTCGATGCGCCGGTAGGCCTGATCTTCACCATCGACCGCGTGATGGAGCAGGGCTCGTGGCTCGATTACGGCATGTTTTTGCAGAGCGTGATGATCGCTGCCCGCGCGCGCGGCCTCGATACCTGTCCGCAGGCGGCTTTCACGCAGTTCCATCGCGTGATCGCCGAGGTGCTGCAACTGCCGGCCGGCGAGCAGGTGGTTTGCGGCATGGCGCTCGGCTTTGCCGACCGCAGCAAGATCGAGAACACGCTGGTCACCGAGCGCTCGCCGGTTTCCGAATTCGCCCGGTTCCTGGAATAAGACCATGAAGAAGATCGCAGTCATCGCCGGCGACGGTATCGGCAGGGAAGTGGTGCCCGAGGGGCTGCGCGTGCTCGATGCGGCATCGCGCAAGTTCGGCATTGCGCTGGAATTCGAGCATCACGATTTCGCGAGCTGCGATTACTACGCGAAGCACGGGCAGATGATGCCGGACGACTGGAAGGATCGCCTGATGCCCAAGGATGCGATCTTCTTCGGCGCGGTCGGCTGGCCGGACACGGTGCCCGACCATGTGTCGCTGTGGGGCTCGCTGCTGAAGTTCCGGCGCGAGTTCGACCAGTACATCAATCTGCGTCCCTGCCGGCTGATGCCCGGCATTCCATCGCCGCTGGCCGGACGCCGGCCGGGCGATATCGATTTCTATGTGGTGCGCGAGAACACCGAGGGCGAGTATTCGTCGGTCGGCGGCCGCATGTACGAGGGCACGCCGCGCGAGGTCGTGTTCCAGCAGAGCGTGTTCTCGCGCGAGGGCACCGACCGCGTGCTGAAGTACGCGTTCGAGCTCGCGCAGAAGCGCCCGAAAAAACACCTGACCTCCGCCACCAAGTCGAACGGCATCTCGATCACCATGCCGTTCTGGGACGAGCGCGTGGCCGAGGTGGCGCGCGGCTATCCGGACGTCGTCTGGGACAAGTACCACATCGATATCCTGTGCGCGCATTTCGTGCGCCATCCCGATCGTTTCGATGTGGTGGTGGCCTCCAACCTGTTCGGCGACATCCTGTCCGACCTCGGTCCCGCATGCACCGGCACGATAGCGATTGCGCCGTCGGCCAACATCAATCCCGACCGGCGCTACCCGTCGCTGTTCGAGCCCGTTCATGGCTCTGCGCCGGACATCGCCGGCAAGGGCATCGCGAACCCCATCGGGCAGGTCTGGTCGGGCGCGATGATGCTCGATCACCTCGGCCATCCCGAAGCCGCCGCGGCGATCGTGGCCGCCATCGAGTCCGTGCTGTCTGCGGGGCCGGAACACGCGCCTTTCACGCCCGATATCGGCGGCAGTGCGGGCACGGCCGACCTCGGCAAGGCGATCGCGGACGCCATTTGAGCACAGGCGCGAGGGAAGGGCAAAAATCTTGATCTGCTGCAATGAGGGCTTATAAACCCGTTTAATTAGCGCTTATAAGCCCCTAATTTGCTTGCGGATTTTCATGGTTTTGCTACACTGCAAGCCTCGTTTTAGTACCAACTTGGGGTTACGGATGCGCGGTCTCATTTTCAAGGCGCTGGTTATCACTCTGGCTACGGCATTCAGCTTGCCTGCCGCGCAAGCCGCTCAAACCACTCACGCAGACAAGCGCGCTGCCGCGAAGAAGGTGGCGCGTGCGCACGTCGTCTCCAAAGGCAAGAAGCTCGTCAAGGAAGAGCGCGAGCATCGCAAGCGCCAGCTCGCACTGGCGAATGACGACCAGCCGCGTTCTGCCAAGCGCAAGGGTTCCTTCCAGCGCGTCGCGTTCGCGTCCGCGATGGCCGGCGTGCCGCCGGTGCTGACGGCCGGCGACCTGGCCGGGCTCAATCTCACGCACGATCCGCTCGCGCTCAGCGCGAACGTCGCACTGGTGATGGACCAGACGACCAGCGAGGTACTGTTCGAAAAGAATGCACACGTCGCGCTGCCGATCGCATCGATCACCAAGCTGATGACCAGCCTCGTCGTGGTCGAGGCCGGCCAGGATCTCGACGAGACGCTGACGGTGACCGAGGAAGACGTCGACCGCGAAAAGTTCAGCCATTCGCGCCTGCGCGTCGGCTCGCAGCTGTCGCGTTCCAACATGCTGCACATCGCGCTGATGAGCTCGGAGAACCGTGCTGCGTCGGCGCTGGGTCGCCATTATCCCGGTGGCATCCGCGCCTTCGTCAATGCGATGAACGCGAAGGCGCGCGAGCTCGGCATGAACAGCTCGCATTTCGCCGATTCGACCGGACTCAACAGCGCCAACGTCTCCAGCGCGCGCGACCTGGCCAAGCTGGTGGTCGCTGCCTATCAGCACCCGCTGATCCGCCAGTATTCGACCGACAGCCGTTATGCGGTCGATCCGGGCGGACGGACGCTCGAATACCGCAACTCGCATGGACTGATCGAAAACCGCGATTGGGAAATCGGCCTGCAGAAAACCGGCTACATCTCCGAAGCGGGACGCTGCCTGGTGATGCAGGTACACGTGTCGGGCCGTCCGGTCGTGATGATCTTCCTGGATTCCAAGAGCAAGCAGGCGCGGCTGTCCGACGCCAGCCGCATTCGCAAGTGGCTCGAAAACCGCGGTGCCTCGGCGATGTCGGAACGTACTGCCAAGCGCAGCTGATTGCTTGTGCGGACAAAAAAGCGACCCGTCGGGTCGCTTTTTTTTGGCCTGCTTCACGGTCTCGCGCTGTCAGGCGCTCTCTGCCGGCCGGTAGCCCAATACTTCCGAGATGCTGTTGGCCGTCGAGATCAGGTCTTCCAGCCATTCATCCTTGAGCCGGTCGACTGGCGCCGAAATTGACAGCCCCGCGATCAGGCGTCCCGAATCATCGTGGATGCCGGCTGCCATGCAGCGAACACCGAGCTCGAGCTCTTCGTTGTCACGCGCGTAGCCGCGGGCACGTACCAGCGACAACTCACGCTCCAGCTTGGCGAGGTCGGTGATCGAATTCTTGTTATGGCCGGCAAGGCCGGTCCGGGTCGCATACGCGCGTACCAGCTTGTTGTCATCCACCGACAGGAAAAGCTTGCCGGTCGAGGTCAGGTGCAGCGGAGCACGTCCGCCGATCGCCCGCACCACCTGCATGCCGGAGCGTTCCGAGAAGGCGCGGTCGATATACACGATCTCTTCGCCCTGACGGACCGACAGGTTGACCGTCTGCTGGGTCTTGCGATGCAGTGCCTGCATGAACGGCAGCGAGGCCTCGCGCACGTTGAGACGGCTTTTCACGATATTGCCGAGTTCGAGCAGGCGCATGCCCAAGCGATACGTCCCGGGCTCGGCCCGATCGACGAAGCGTTTGGCGACCATGTCATTCAGGATTCGGTGGGCGGTCGACGGATGCAGGCCGGTCGTGCTGGCGAGGTCTTTCAGGCTCACCGGGTCCGGCTGCGCTGCCAGTGCATCCAGCAGCGTCATCATGCGCTCGATCACCTGAATGGATGTCTTGTCGCCAGTCGTGGTTGCGTCGGATTTCATGGAAGAATTTGTGCGATGCAATGTGGCGTTATACCACGATGTGAAACGACTTTTCAAGTCAGCGATGTCCGAAAGCCGGTTTTATGGTCGGTGGTGGCTGCGACCAGCTTCAACTTTGGTCTATCTGGCAAATTTATTTCATGCCTGTCGGCTGTGCTATTGAACGCCCAGTCATCAGATAATTCGCCCTATCGAAAATTGCCTTCGTATAGGGAAATTCATGCGTGTCGGATTGCTGGTGACCTGCCTGGTGGACGTGATGCGTCCGGAAATAGGCTTCTCGGCGCTAAAACTTCTTGAAGCTGCGGGCTGCACAGTCGTGGTTCCCGAAAACCAGACCTGCTGTGGACAGCCTTCTTACAGCAGCGGCAACAAGGATGCGGCGCGCGAGCTGGCCGCGAAATTCCTCGATGAGTTCGAGGGCTTTGACTATGTGGTGATTCCGTCCGGTTCCTGCGGCGGCACGATACGCACCCACTACGATGACATCTTCGCCGGCCACCCGGCGCTGCTCGCGCGCTACGCGAAGATCAAGGAGCGCGTGTACGAACTGACCGATTTCCTCGTCAATGTCGCCAAGCTCGACAAGCTGCCGCAGGCAGCCGCAGGCGCGTTCAGGGGCACCGTCACCTATCACGACTCGTGCAGCGGACTGCGCGAACTGAACGTGCAGCGCCAGCCGCGCGAGCTGCTGGCCAAGCGCGACGGTGTGGAGCTGAAGGAAATGCAGCACGCACGTCAATGCTGCGGCTTTGGCGGCACCTTCGCGGTCAAGTATGGCGACATCTCGACGGCGATCGTCGACGAGAAGTGCGAGAACATCCATGCCAGCGGCGCCGACGCGGTCGTGCTCGGCGACCTCGGCTGCATGCTGAACATCGAGGGCCGGCTGCGCCGCACCGGCGACACCACCACGCGCGTGCTGCACGTGGCCCAAGTCCTTGCGGGAGACGCGTGATGCAAGTCCAGTCCATGCATTTCAAGGCCCGTGCCGGCCAGAAGCTCGCCGACCAGCGGCTGCAGCAGAACCTGAAGAAACTGTCGACCAAGTTCGTCACCGCGCGCGCGTCCGCGATCACCGAGCTTGACGATTTCGAGGCCACGCGCGACGCCGCGATCGAGCGCCGCATGCGCGCGATCAAGAACCTCGACGTGTGGCTGGCCACCTTCGAGAAGGAAGCGACGCGGCGTGGCGCGACGGTGCTGTACGCACAGACTGCCGAGGAAGCGTCGCGGCTGGTGGTCGAGATCGCGCAGAAGCACGGCGTGAAAAAGGTCATCAAGTCGAAGTCGATGGTCTCCGAGGAGATGCAGCTCAACCGCGCGCTGGAAGCGGTGGGCGTGACGCCGGTCGAGACCGACCTCGGCGAGTACATCCTGCAGATCAACGACAACGAAGCGCCGTCGCACATCATTGCGCCGGTCGTGCACAAGGACAAGGAAGAGATCGCGGACCTGTTCGCGAAGGTGCACCACAAGCCGCGACTGACCGACATCGGCGAGATGACGCGCGAGGCGCGCGAGGTGCTGCGCCCGCACTTCCTGTCGGCCGACATGGGCGTCACCGGCGGTAACTTCGTGATCGCCGAGAGCGGCTCGGTCGCAGTCGTGACCAACGAAGGCAACGAGGGCATGTGCACGATCAAGCCGGAAAAGGTGCACGTGGTCGTGACCGGCATCGAGAAGGTGCTGCCGACGCTGGCCGACCTGGCCACCATCATGCGCCTGCTGCCGCGCTCGGCGACAGGCCAGTCGATCTCGAACTACTTCTCGCTGCTGACCGGTCCGCGCGGCAAGGATGACCAGGACGGTCCCGAGCACATGTACTTCGTGCTGGTCGACGCCGGCCGCACTGGCCTCGTCGGATCCGAATTCGAGGAGATGCTGCGCTGCATTCGTTGCGGCGCGTGCATGAACCACTGCCCGGTGTACCAGAAGATCGGCGGCCACAGCTATGGCTGGGTCTATCCGGGCCCGATGGGCAGCGTGCTGACGCCATCCTATGTCGGCGTCGAGAACGCGATGGACCTGCCGCAGGCATCGACCCTGTGCGGCGAATGCCATGTGGTGTGCCCGGTGAAGATACCGCTGCCGGACCTGCTCAGGAAGCTGCGCGAGAAGCAGTTCAAGAAAGGGCTGCGGCCGACCTTCGAGTATTTCGCGTTCGGGGTCTGGGCTTTCTTCGCGAAGCGCCCGACACTCTATCGATTCGCGACCAAATGGGCAGCGCGCGCGCTCAAGCTCCTGGGCGGCAACGAGAAACTGATCCATGCATTGCCGGGCGCCGGCGGTTGGACGGATAATCGCGACATGCCGGCTCCTTCGGGCAAGACCTTCCGGGAGCTGTACCGCGAGCGCAAATCCAGCTGATCCATGTCCGACGACACGCAAGCCGTTTCACAATTCAAGAGCAAGAGCGGACTGAAGCGGATTGCGTCGGCCGTCGCATATTCGGTCGCCGGCTTGCAGGCGGCATGGAAGCATGAGCATGCGTTCCGGCAGGAGCTGCTGGTCGTGGTGCCGGGCATCGTGGTGGCCTTGCTGCTGCCGGTGTCCCGCCTCGAGAAGCTGGCGCTGATCTCGGCGCTGGTGCTGGTGCTGATCGTCGAGTTGCTGAACTCGGCGGTCGAGGCCATCGTCGATCGCGTGTCGCTCGAGCCTCACCCGCTGTCGAAGAATGCGAAGGACCTCGGCAGCGCGGCGGTGATGCTGAGCTTTTTGCTGGCGCTGGTCACCTGGGCGGTGATCCTTGCGCCGTTGTTCTCCTGACTACATCCCCGGATCCGTGAACTCCAGGTGAACCTCGTTCACCGCATTCACCACATCCTCCGACAGCCTGATCGAATACGCATCGATGTCGTACTTCAGTTGCTCCACGCTGGTCGCGCCTATGATGGTCGATGCGACGAATGAACGCGTATAGCACCAGGCCAGCGCCAGCTGCGTGACCGTCATTCCGTTGTCTTTCGCGATCTTCATGTAACGCTTCGTCGCCTCGATCACGCGCGGGCGCAGGTAACGCGGGCTCCAGGTGGGCGGGAAGATGGTCAGACGGGCGCGCACCTCCGGGTTCTCGATGTACTTGCCGGTCAGCTGGCCGAAGGCCAGCGGGCTGTACGCGAGCAGGCTCACGTTCTCGCGGAAGCAGGCCTCGTCGACGCCGCTCTCGAACTGCCGGTTCGCCAGGTGATACGCATTTTGCACGGACACGATGCGCGGCAGGCCTTTCTGGTCCGCGATATCGCAGAACTTCGTGACGCCCCATGCGGTCTCGTTCGAGATGCCGATATGGCGCACCTTGCCTTCATCGATCAGTTCTTGCAGCGCCATCAGCGATTCCTCGATCGGCACGTGCGCGCGCTCGCGCTTGGTGTCGAAGAATTGCTGGCCGAAGATGGGCGCGTTGCGGCTCGGCCAGTGCAGCTGGTACAGGTCGAGGTAATCGGTCTGCAAACGTTGCAGCGAGCTCTCGATTGCGGCGCGGATGTTCTTGCGGTCGAAGTTGCTCTGCCCGTCGCGCAGCCACGGCGTGTGGAATGACGGCCCGGCGATCTTGCTTGCGAGGACGATGTCCTTGCGCCGCCCTGATTTCTTCAGCCAGCTGCCGATGATGCGCTCGGTCGATCCCTGCGTCTCCGCGCGCGGCATCACCGGATACATCTCGGCAGTGTCGATGAAATTGAGGCCGCGCTCCAGCGCGTAGTCAAGCTGGCTGTGCGCGTCGGCTTCGGTGTTCTGTTCACCGAAGGTCATGGTGCCGAGGCAGATCTTCGTGACTTCGAGGTCGCTGTTGCCGAGTGTGGTCTTGTCCATGGTCTCGTTCTATACGGTCAGTGTTGTCAACGTGAAGCCAGCGCCTGCGCGCATTCGCGCACCAGCGCCGGCCCGCGATAGATCAGGCCGGTGTACAGCTGCACCAGGCTCGCACCGGCGTCGATCTTCGCCTTCGCATCGGCGCCGCTGAAAATGCCGCCGACGCCGATGATCGGGATCTCGCCGCGCAGCTCCGCGCTCAATGCGGCGATCACGCGGTTCGACAGCTCGAGCACCGGCGCGCCGGACAGGCCGCCGGCCTCTTCCGAATGCTGCAGTCCCTGCACGGCGTCGCGCGTGATCGTGGTGTTGGTTGCGATCACGCCGTCGATGCGATGACGCAGCAGCGCGTCGGCGATCGCCTTCACCTGTTCGCCATCGAGATCGGGCGCGATCTTCAGCGTGATCGGCACATAGCGGCCGTGCCTGTCGGCCAGTGCGGACTGCGATGCCTTCAGCTTCGACAGCAGGTCGTCCAGCTCGGAGGCCTGCTGCAGCTGGCGCAGGTTCTTCGTGTTCGGCGACGAGATGTTCACCGTCACATAGGCGGCGTACGGATAGACCTTGTCGAGGCAGGCAAGGTAGTCGTCAGTCGCGCGCTCTATCGGCGTGTCGGCGTTCTTGCCGATGTTCAGCCCGAGCACGCCCTGCTTCTCCTGGAAGAAGCGCGACGCCTGCACGTTGCGCACGAAGGCATCGACGCCGCCGTTGTTGAAGCCCATGCGGTTGATCAGCGCATTGGCCTGCGGCAGGCGGAACATGCGCGGCTTCGGATTGCCCGGTTGCGCGCGCGGCGTCACGGTGCCGACCTCGATGAAGCCGAAGCCGAGCGCGGCCAGTCCGTCGATGTACGCGCCGTCCTTGTCCAGGCCGGCGGCGAGGCCGACCGGGTTCGGGAAGGTGATGCCCATCACCTTGCGCGGATCGGCCTTCGGTTTTGGCAGCAGCTGCGCGAGGCCAAGCTTGGCGGCCGAGCGCAGCGCGGGGAGAGTCAGGTTGTGTGCGGACTCGGGATCGAGCGAGAACAGCAGCGGACGGGCGACGGAGTAGAGGAATTTATCGGACACGATGGAAAAGTCATGGGGCAAACCCTTCCATTGTAACCGCCGGCCGAGCTCATTCCTCCATGGGTTCCCAGCGTCCGCGGCGCAGCGCCTCGATGGGACGGAAGTTCATCTTGTAGCGCATCTTGTCGCTGTTGGCGATCCAGTAGCCCAGGTACACATAGGGCATGCCCAGATGTCGCGCCTGCTCGATCTGCCACAGCACGTTGTAGGTGCCGTAGCTGGCCTTCGTCAGGTCGGGATCGTAGAAGGTGTAGACCGACGACAGTCCGTCGTCGAGCACGTCGATGATGCTAACCATGCGCAGGGTGCCGTCGCGGTCGCGGAATTCCACCAGCCGCGTGTTCACCTTGCTCTGCAAAAGGAATTGCGCGTACTGGTCGCGGCTGTCCTGGTCCATGCCACCGCCGGCATGGCGCACCGCCTGGTAGCGCAGGTAAAGCTCGTAATGTTCATGCACGTAAGCGAGCCGCGACACCGAAGTCATCAGCTCGGCGTGCTGCTTCCATGCGCGGCGCTGGCTGCGGTTGGCCGCGAATTCCGCGACGTCCACGCGCACCGGCGTGCAGGCCTGGCAGCCGTCGCAGTACGGACGGTAAGTGAAGATGCCGCTGCGACGAAAGCCGTTCTTCACCAGCTCGGAATAGACGTCCGCATTGATCAGGTGCGAAGGCGTGGCGACCTGCGAGCGTGCCTGACGGTGTTCCAGGTAACTGCACGGGTAGGGCGCAGTCGCATAGAACTGTAGCGTCGAGAACGGCAGGTCCTTGAGATGAGTCATGCGCTTAAATTTACACTGAGCGACCGCCTGCCTGCAAAGCTTTGTTTTCGGCATCGCCGCCGAAGAAGCCCTCGGCCAGCGGGCGCGGTTTCCACGTCGAAATCGATGGCTGCGCGATCGCTGTTTTCATCTGTGCAAGGAAGGCCTTGCGCCGGATGGGGCGCGCGCCCAGCGTGGCCAGGTGCGAGGTCTCCTGCTGGCAGTCGATCAGGGCCACGCCTTCGGAGCGCAGGAAATGCACGAGATAGGCCAGCGCCACCTTGGACGCATCCGGCACCCGCGCGAACATGGATTCGCCGAAGAACATGCGGCCTATGCCCACGCCGTAGGCTCCGCCGACCAGCCGTCCCTCGAACCACAACTCGCTCGAATGCGCAAAGCCCATGCGATGCAGGCCGCAATAGCCTTCGATGATCTGCGGCGAGATCCAGGTGCCGCCGCTGTCCGGGCGCGGGCGCGCGCATTCCTGCATCACGGTCTCGAAGGCGCTGTCGAAGCGGATTTCCCACGCGCCACCGGCGCTGATGCTGTGGTCGATTTTCTTCAGGGTCTTGCGCAGGCTGTGCGAGACCCGGAAGTCTGCCGTCCGCAGCGCCATGCGCGGATCGGTGCTCCACCACAGGATGGGCTGGTCGCCGGAGAACCACGGAAAGATGCCATGACGGTAGGCGTCCAGCAGGCGTTCGGGGGACAGGTCAGCGCCTGCCGCCAGCAGTCCGGCCGCACCGTCGTGCTCGGTCAGCGCGGTTTCGGGGTCGGGGAACGGTGTGTCCAGATCAAGCCAGGGGAGGCGCATGATCACCAATTCGGAACGGTGGCATGCACCGCAAGCGTGCAAGCCATCATCCCTGCAAATCCATGAAGAAAAAATTCTTTTTTCATTCAATCACTTACGCTAACTTAAAATTTTCCCCAAAAAGGGAATAATTATTGCTTTGACGCAGGTCTTTCAAACATTCCTGCACTCAAAAGGGGAGACACATGGATCCATTCCGCAACGGCGCGGACACACTTTTCATCTTGCTCGGCGCGATCATGATTCTCGCCATGCACGCCGGCTTCGCATTCCTCGAGCTCGGTACCGTGCGCAAGAAGAATCAGGTCAACGCACTGGTGAAAATCTTAGTCGATTTCGCGATCTCGACGATTGCCTATTTCTTCGTCGGTTACAGCATTGCCTATGGCGTGCAGTTTTTCGACAGCGCCGACGTGCTGGCGCAGAAGAACGGCTTCGAGCTGGTGAAGTTCTTCTTCCTGCTGACTTTCGCCGCTGCCATTCCGGCGATCATTTCCGGCGGCATCGCCGAGCGCGCGCGCTTCCATCCGCAGCTGGTTGCGACGGCGCTGATGGTCGGCCTCGTGTACCCGCTGTTCGAAGGCATTGCATGGAATAACCGTTTCGGTATCCAGCCCTGGCTCGAGGCCAGCTTCGGTGCGGCCTTCCATGATTTTGCCGGCTCGGTGGTCGTGCATGCGGTGGGCGGCTGGGCTGCGCTGCCTGCCGTGCTGCTGCTGGGCTCGCGCCATGGCCGCTACTCGAAAGATGGTCGCATCTCCGCGCATCCGCCGTCGAGCATTCCTTTCCTCGCGCTGGGCGCATGGATCCTTGCAGTGGGCTGGTTCGGATTCAACGTGATGAGCGCACAGACGCTGGACAAGATGAACGGCCTGGTGGCGATGAATTCGCTGATGGCGATGGTCGGCGGCACGCTGGTCGCGGTCATCCTCGGCAAGAACGACCCAGGCTTTGCGTACAACGGGCCGCTGGCCGGCCTGGTGGCCATCTGCGCTGGCTCGGACCTGATGCATCCGCTCGGCGCGCTGGCCACGGGCGCCATTGCCGGTGCAATCTTCGTCTGGATGTTCACGCTGACGCAGAACCGCTGGAAGATCGACGACGTGCTCGGCGTGTGGCCGCTGCACGGCCTGTGCGGCGCATGGGGCGGCATTGCGGCCGGTATCTTTGGCCTGAAGGCGCTCGGCGGCATCGGCGGCGTGTCCTTCATGTCGCAGCTGATCGGCACGCTGCACGGTGTTGCGATCGCCATTGCGGGCGGCTTCGTCGTGTACGGCTTGCTGAAGAAGCTGGTGGGTATCCGGCTCGACCAGGAAGAAGAGTACGAAGGCGCCGACCTGTCGATCCACAAGATCACCGCGACGCCAGAGCGAGAAGCGAGCTGGTAATCGCTTTGCCTCAAAGAAGAAAGGCCGCTGCGTGCGGCCTTTTTTCATTCGCGCATGCGCTTGCGGATGTCCAGTGTGTGAAAGCCGTAAGGCTTACCTTCACTACGGGCCGCGTAGTCGCCGAAGAACATTTGCAGCGTGTGCGACACGGTGGGAAACGCAATATCGTCCCACGGTACCTCTGCCTGGTTGAACAGCCGGCATTCGAGGCTTTCGGTGCCGGCGACAAAATCAAGGTCGAGCAGGCGTGCGCGATAGAACAGGTGGACCTGATGTACATGGGGCACGTTGAGCAATGAAAAGAGCCCCTGCAATTCGACGCGCGCGCCCGCCTCTTCGAGCGTCTCGCGCAGCGCGGCCTCTTCGGTGGTCTCGCTGTTCTCCATGAAACCCGCAGGCAGCGTCCAGTAACCATGCCTCGGCTCGATCGCGCGGCGGCACAGCAGCACCCGGCCATCTTCCTCCCACAGCGGTATGCTGCCGATGACCATCTTCGGGTTCTGGTAATGCACGCTGCCGCAATGGCCGCACACATGGCGCAGGCGGTTGTCATCCGGAGGTATCGCGAGCGATACCGGCTGTCCGCAATCGGAGCAGTAATTCATCGGTGTCAGTGAGGTATCAAGTGCCTGCATGGGTGTGCGAAAGTTCGGTGCCGAGTGTAACACCGGCAGTCGTTGGTGAAAGACGTTTGCATCTCGATGCGAATTGAGATATAGTTTCGTTCTTCAGACGCGGGGTGGAGCAGTCTGGCAGCTCGTCGGGCTCATAACCCGAAGGTCACAGGTTCAAATCCTGTCCCCGCAACCAAATTCCGACAGGCCCGGTCTCGAAAGAGCCGGGCCTGTCTGTTTTCGCCTGTGCGTGCAGGCAATGACAATCTGTCAGAACTGCCCTATAATCCGCGCCAACGGCGGTTTTTTCGCAGCGCACAGTCTCGCTGCCAGTTCATTGAACCGCCAGTCTTACCGGCGCATCGCACGCCCGCGGCCACAAAAAAATTCCACAAGCCGGCCACTGGCTCGCCAGCATCAATTCATAGTTTGTTTCGCCTGCGGCTTTGCTGAAGCGGGCATTGATATTTAGCTGCTCACCGCAACCAACCGGCATCACACGAATCGTAGATGAATACAGCTGAGGCGAAAAAGGTCCTCGAGACAGCGCTGTTGTGCGCGCACGAGGCATTGACGGTCAATGACCTGAAAAAACTGTTTGCCGCTGCCGAAGGCGAAGAGTCGGCGCTCGAGAGCGAGACGATCAAGGAGATCCTTGCCGAGCTTCAGCAGGACTGGGCCGAGCGCGGCATCGAACTGGTGCAACTGTCGACCGGCTGGCGTTTCCAGAGCCGTGCCGACATGAAGATGTTCCTCGACCGGCTCAATCCGGAGAAGCCGCCGAAATACACGCGCGCCACGCTCGAGACGCTGGCCATCATCGCTTACCGCCAGCCTGTCACGCGAGGCGACATTGAAGAGATCCGCGGCGTCGCGGTCAACTCGCAGACCATCAAGATGCTGGAAGATCGTGGCTGGGTCGACGTGATCGGCCATCGCGATGTTCCGGGGCGTCCGGCGCTGCTGGCGACGACCAGGCAGTTCCTCGACGACCTCGGATTGTCTTCGCTGGACGAACTGCCGCCATTGCAACAGGTCGGCCAGGAAAACCTGCCGGGCGGGCCTGAGAATGCGATGCAGGAAATGGCGCAGAACCTGCAGGCCAGCCTTGACCAGGCAGCCATCGATTTCAGCGGTGCGGACGGCGAAGCTGGCGAGGCGGTGCCGGTATCCGTAGCGCAGGCTGATGATTTGGCCGGTGCCGGTGCTGATGAACTGTCAGTGGCATCAGCGGATGCAGGCGCCGGAGAAGATCAGCCGGCTGCGGACGGCTTGGCTGTTCCCGTAAGCGGCGACAGCAAAGAAACCGAGGCGGTCGATGCCGGACAAACGGCAGGCGAACAAAACGCGGACGAACAACACGCGGACGAACAACACGCGGAC
>JACCDI010024791.1_pt1 | contig 21070 bp, 17 predicted proteins | sample 7442791 | NCBI WGS metagenome assembly JACCDI01 (sample SAMN15323434, study PRJNA562643) | freshwater metagenome | isolation source: river surface water | place: USA:Blue River Watershed | collected 2017-08-15
CAGTAACTGGCTTAAGCTCAGGAGTAGTCTCGGTATCGGTAGGAGAAGGCCACGCCTGCGCACTCTTGGATACAGGTGGTGTTAAGTGTTGGGGATATAACGGCTATGGCCAGTTGGGTGATGGAACGACGACAACGCGCACCACTCCCGTGTCAGTATCTGGTTTAACGTCAGGAGTGTCAACGATTTCAGTTGGATATAACAACTCCTGCGCAGTGCTTACATCCGGTGCACTTAAGTGTTGGGGAAGAAATGATCAGGGTCAGATCGGTGATGGAACGACAACGGCACGCAATACTCCAACAACCGTAAGTGGTCTAAGTTCTGGAGTGAAATCAGTAGGAGTAGGCAACCTCCATGCCTGCGCAACTCTGGTATCCGGTGGCGCAAAATGCTGGGGATACAGTGGTTCAGGTGAACTTGGTGACGGTTTGAGAACTTCAAGTACGACCCCGGTAAGTGTCTACGGCCTCACAGAAGTGGTGAGTGCGATTTCTTCGGGAGGATCATTCACTTGCATTCTATTGAGTACTGGCGAGATGAAATGCTGGGGATCAAACACGAACGGACAGATTGGTTCTGGAAGCGGAAGCAACTACCATCCTGCACCTGTAACCGTGAGTGGCTTAAGTTCGGGAGTTACTGCGATTTCAGCTGGCAACAACCACACTTGCGCGTTACTGAATACTGGCGGAATGAAGTGTTGGGGATATAACGGCAATGGCCACATTGGAGATGGGACAACAACGGATCGAACTACTCCAGTAAATGTTTCAGGATTGACTTCAGGAGTATCTGCAATTTCTGCGGGCCAGAACGCCTCGTGTGCGGCGTTGAGTTCAGGCGAAGTTAAATGCTGGGGTGATAACACTCGTGGAAAACTGGGAGATGGAACAACAACTCAGAGGCTAACGCCTGTAAGTGTTCTTGGGCTTTCTTAACGTAATCTAGAAACGTGGACGATACTGGGATCGAACCAGTGACCCCCACGATGCCAATTCTTACTTTCTTGGTTCTACGCTTAACTCGTGTTCTTATGTGGAATGTGTTTACTGCTACTCAAAACCTAGACGATTCTTTTAATGTCGCTAATTGTCTATAGAGTGTTAGGCAATTCTTCGATAAATTGACTCTAATCAACTTGCGGCAAGACATAAAGAACGTCGAATAGAAGAAGTATCAACGACCTAAGTTCCTAAACATGCCGTCAAACGCCACGAGGGCCATCGTTAAGATATATTTACTGCTTGCATTTCAATGCAAAAGTGCATGCGAATATAAAGATTTCAAGGAAGTTTGTTTTGAATTTTCAATCTCGGTAATTTGTTTTGCTCGAATTCCTCAGTGGGTGTTCAAATATTGGGAGAAAAAAACTAGGAAAAAGAATAATCTGTGAGCAATGAAGACTTCTTCTTCTTAAACCACTATTGATGCCTAGTTCAGAGCTCGTGATTCTGTCAAATGTCAGGTCTTGGATTTTAGAAATTTAGGTATGCAACGCAAAAAAATTATCTGAAAAACTTCCCACTTTCAAACTGCTTGAACGACTCGATCTGCAAGATTAGAAAAACAACCACAAAATAATGAAAACGAGTCCACATCCGATGATTGAAGCAAGAAACAGAACATTTAAAGTTTTATCTCCGGTTGAAGTTTGATCCCAAATTTTCTCAATTTCTTCTCTTCCTTGACGTTTGGACTCTACAATTTCATATTCAGTGAGTGGCCTTTCCCATTTCCTAGCTGGCTCTCCACATTTACGGCAATGCCAAACATCAATGTCTATAGATCGAGAAAATGATGAGCCTATTGCTAAACCATCTCCAGAATCGTCGGAATCAAATTTCATGAATCCAGGTCGGGGAAGTTCTTGACTACTTTTAGCAACGTAGAGATCTTGACCGAGGCAGCGCGGACAGGACCACCAGAATAATTTTCTTGTGTTGTAGGTGACGGAAGGGTTACGGCGATCGATTCTAGGATCAGTGAAAGGTGCACCTTCGCTGTTTGGTCGCTCAAGTTTTCTGTGTACGGAATCGGTGGTTGTTTGAGAATTCATCGGGGTATTGAATTCTGTTTTCCTCGTACCACACACATCACATTTTTTCATACCTCTAACGATCCAGTACCCACACTGAACGCACTTGTCCATTGTCTAACTCCTTGCAGCCTTACGATATCCCTAAGTATCGGGCAAGAGTTTTGTCAGGGCAATATACTTGCGCATTTATTGTTGTTTCGGTTACTCTGAATTAGGCCAAGTGGCGGATAACATGGATATTAGATAAATCGTTTTAATAATCTGCATCTAACGCTGGCGATCTAGACAACCGCCTGTTAAGAAGCTTTTGCCTTCATCGAAGTGCCAGAGTTTCTTTCGTCCTGGAACAGGCACCATCGCCAAGAGTTGAACCATTCTCGCAGAAACCGTGCACCAGCATCTCTATGCCTGGCCAAAGAATCACAATTTAAAGAACTAGTGCGAGCAATATCTAGAAATGATGCAGTACAGTGACTACTTGACTTCGTTCCGAAATGTGTGCGATACCTAGATGCTAAGTTAGCGCCCACCGTGCTCGTGAAACTCACGAATCAATGGGCAGAAACGGCAAGTGGAATAACCGTTAACGCATGTAGCGCCTCACCCTTAGGGTGTTAGGCAAGTGTTAGGAATTTAGTAAAAACAGAATAAAAGTTCCTAATAAGAATCGCTTAAGTGCAGGTCAAAAGTGGACGATACTGGGATCGAACCAGTGACCCCCACAATGTCAATGTGGTGCTCTACCGCTGAGCCAATCGTCCTCGGTGACTAAATGCTACACGAATAGTTTATGAGTGCTAACTCGGAAATTAGGATGGCAAGGCCAGTGCTTTCTCAAGGAGCGGGCGCAGGTGCTGCACAAAGCTTTCGGAAAAGTGCCACTGATCAAAGTATGCAATTTTGCCCGCAATAACGACGGGGCATAGCGAGTCTGTGCAGGCCCAAGCAACGGTATCGATATATGTCGCCTTTAGAGCGTCTGCGGCATTTTTCTCAATTTTGTTAATCGCCGCATTGTCTGCCTGATTTCTACCGCTGGAGCATAAAGCCAGGGAAGAGCGCGGTTTGCTGATGCAACTAACGGGATCTTGGGTCAGGCTCGGATTATTGCCTATAACGATCAACTTCTTAGTGGTAACCGAAAGCTGTTGCAGAGCTTTTGGAAACTCACGTTGCCAGACAAACGGAGTGTCGAAATCAGATCGTTTGCCATCGACAACGGCTGGCTTCCATTGGTCGGTTACGATTAAAACATCAGGCTTTAGCAACTGAATCTGAGCAACTATCTTCTCCTGCCACTGAGTGCATTCACTGAAAGGCTTATTGAGTTGAAAAGACCAAATTGGCTCTCTTACTAGTGGGCATGCAAGCTTCGCGAACAGGCGAACTTTGTATCCATTTTTCTTTGCAATCATTTCGATTGAACTCATCCACATAGAGGCATGAGAATCGCCATAGAGAACAATTAGCCGAGTTGAATTAAAATCCCCACCTTCGCAAACGGGTGTCTCGATACTTTCAAAATCTACAGAACAAGCCTGGTCCAGCCATTTACTCTTATCGGATCTGGCCTGTAAAAGCTTATCTCGGAGACTGGGTGGGAGATTTTGTTGGGTTACCGATCTCGCTAGATCCAAACGGTGTAGGTTCTCTGGAGTTGCAGGTTGCCAAGTTGATGAATTTTTCGATTGAAGACAAACAAACTTCGCCTTTGAAATAACAGTGGTCGAACCGATGCTCGCACACTTCGATCCAGCGGTCACAGTCGAGTGACTTGGTGTCGGAAAAGCGAAGAACATAATTAGTAAGCAGACAAAAACAAGCCGCTTATTAGACATCACAAACTCCTCATCGTAACGGCGGTGATTAGGGTAAGAATAATGCCGCCGAAAATGGTTATTTGAGGATTCGCGATAAGCCTCTGGTTTCTGCGGATTGGTTGTTCGAAAGTTTTATGCATGATCGCGGAGATAAGTAAAGTTAGAGAGAGTACTAGGATCGTGTGCTCAAACTTAAATACTTGGAAATAGTTTCTCGAAATTGTAAGTATGGGCCAGTGCCACAGGTAAAGTAAAAATGAGACATCGCCTATGTACCTCAGCGGACGACTGTCTAGTAGACGATTTCTTTGATTGCCAATTGGATAGCAAAGTACCAGCGCAGCAATAACAACGATAAACGAGCTCAGAGATGGCCAGTTCATCGTCTGATTAAGCAGGGCAGCGCTCAGAAATAGAGTTACCAAGGACGTCAAGCGAAATATCAGAAGACCTCTTGGAGCCGGGTTCACAAGGCCGAGTAGGCATCCGAACAAGAGCTGCCAGGCGCGAGCTGCGGTGCTGAAAAAATTCTGTCCATCAAACAAATACAGATTGGCGATACAGAAGATGAAGGAAACTAGGAATATTGTGCCAACAAAAAGAACTATGTGATTTTGAGAGCTTAGAAATTTGACCGATAGTATGAAAGTCAATGGCCACACAAGATAGAACTGCTCTTCGATTGAAAGCGACCAAAAATGCTGAAGAACGGATTGGGGAGCTCCCGAGGCAAAGTAATCCTGGGATAAAGCGGCAAAATGGAAGTTTGCCAGGAAAACTGTAGACCAGAAGCCATCGGCAGAAGCTTGTAAGCCGAAAACTGGACCAAGAAAAGTTCTCGTACTCAGAACAGAAACCAGCACCACAAGTAGAGCAGACGGAAGAATCCTCAGAATTCGTCTTGTGTAAAAAATTGTGATCGTTTTCATTCGATCAGTCACCCATAGTGACTTCAACTGTTGGGTTATCACATATCCAGAGATCACAAAGAAGACATCTACGCCGATAAACCCACCCGGGAGTACTGATGGATAGACATGACCAATAATGACAAGAATGACAGCTATCCCACGCAACCCTTGAATATCTGACCTAGTTGAGTGTCGGACATTCAGATTTGTCATTTAACTATTTCTACGAGATCGACTGCTGCGTAACCGGGGGAGTTTTCTACCAGAACCGCATCGAGATAATCCTCTCGCTCGGTTCTGTCCCAACGAATAGTGCAATTAATCATCTTGACATCTGTGGCATTTACCACCTCAAATGCATTGTGCTTGCGATTAAGAACAGACTCAATTCCATTAGGTCGCAAATCGATTCGTGCAGGCCATTTTGATGCTTTGATCAAGGTCAGGTCGATGTTTCGATACGTCACTCCTGAAATTAGTTCAGGACGTGCGGCATAATTAAGTATTCCTGCTTCACTTTGGCAGGTAATATTTTCAAAAACTATATCTCTAACAAAGCCTTCATATGTACGTTCAATATTGCCATCGGTACCTTTGGTTGGGTCGTCCCACGAAAATGCTGTCACATGAAGGGCTTCTCCATGGCCCCACCACATTTCGCTAAAGGTTCTTGTCTGCACGATTGAGTCGGAGAATCGCACATTCGATATTGTTCCACCTTCACGAGCACGAACTGCAAAGCCACGATGTGAGTCACGGACTACACAGTTTGAGACTATTACATTCTTTATGTCTCCGACAGACTCAGTCCCCAAGGTGATCGCACCCGATGTTGACGTCATCAAACAATTTGAGATCACAATGTTAGCCACATCTCCATATTGAGCTGTCTGTGAACATGACTTCAACGAAATGCAATCATCGGCTGTTATGAATTCTGAGTTAAGTATTCTGACATTTTGGCATCGATCGATATCGACCCCATCAGCATTTGGCACCATTAAATCTGTCTCGATTCGAATGGAATCAATCAGCGAGTTATTGCATCCTGTGAGACGAAGAGCCCAAAATGCAGGATCTTTAATTGTGATATTCCTGATTTTTACTGAGTCACACTCGATAAGAAAGATAGTGAAAGGTCTCTCCAGATACTGATCCTTGCCTCCAACTGGCCCCCGCATTCTATGGATGTACTGACCGCGTTCTTCGATGAAACCCTCTGAGTTGCCATCAATTGTTCCATCACCACTGATCACAGAGTTGTAGGCGCGAAATGCGGTAATAAAGGCTCGTTGAGGTAGTACAAACTCATCTACTGCGCCACCAGTCAGATTCTTAATATTATGTTCATCGCTATAGTCGTCATAATTAGAGCTCGCCTTCAACACCGCCCCATTGGTCAGGTAAAGGGTGACGTTTGCTTTTAGTTGCAGACTGCCGCTGAGGAATACACCAGGTGGGATTACCACGCGTCCACCACCGTTTTCAGAGGCAGAATCGATTGCGGACTGTATAGCGCTTGCGTTGTTGGTGATTCCGTCACCCTTTGCGCCAAATGATTCAATCGATATGTCGGTCATGGATTTACTACTCGATTGTGCGACCAAAGAAGCGAAGAGGCATTCTCGGCAATCTTGCGCAGATCCTCACTCGCTCCCGAGATAGTGAAAGTGTGACTTTCGCCCGGGAGTAGCGACACAATTTGTTTATCAACTTGAGTTCCTAATGCAATGATCTCAGGCATGGCGCAGAGCTCGTGTATGTAGGTGTTGGCTGTCACATCAATTTTTAAGAGATTATCCCCAAAACTTGAAAAAATCTCAACGTCATGAGCAGGCGCTTTGCTTGCTGGATTCAAAGTCGTACGCCGCGCCGCACGCACTTCTTGCGAATTGGCCAAAATGAAACCTTCATATTGACCATCAGCGATCTCAGGGAAAATCTCTGTTGCGGGCGTCCTATAGACGCTATATTTCTCAAGTTCAACTTTGAGGAATTGTTTTCCAACAACGAGTCCACTTTTGTTGATGAGGAAGAGTTCAACTTCGGCGTTCCATGGTTCGGAGTGGTCATTGAGCAGTGTTATTTGCGCCCCCTGATCGACTCTTCCGATAATCAAGGTGCGTGGCCTATACGCAGCCTTCATTGCATGCCAAGCTAGTTTCCTGAAGCCCGTGTAATCAAGGACAGCCCAACTGATAGCAGGCCACATGTCATTGAATTGCCAAAGGATCGAACCAGAACATGTTTCATAAAGACTGCGGAAGTGTTTGAGACCAATCTCCACCGCTCTTGCCTGATCTAAGGCTGCTGCGAAATACCATGCATGGCCTGATGTTGGAGGAACTGCAAACTCTCGAGAGAGCCCGGCAGCAATTTTCGTCATGCCATCAAAGGCGCGTTGGTAGTACGCAACCTCTGAAGTAGTTGAATCGAGATCATCTCTGCCTATAGCACGAGTGAGCATCGACCACGAACCTGGACCGTTGAAACCAAACTCAGCGGCGAATGCGGGCTGATACTGCTCGTAGCGTTCGTATCCGGTTTCATTCCACACATCCCAAATGTGATTCGTACCAGAGTCAAAACTTCTAACATCATCGTTATGAGTAGAGAACGGGGAGCCCGGAATATAAGGACGAGAAGTGTCAACGGCCCTTAGGGCTTCTGGAATAGTCTTTCTGTAGAAGGTTTCACCCCATGGTCTTCCCGCAAGTTCTGATTGCCAACCCCAATATTGAAAACCTTCAAGGCATTCATTCCCGCCACACCAAATGACAAGACTTGGGTGTGACGAAAGTCGTCTCACATTTTCATCTACCTCTGCCGCGACCTCAGCAAACATCTCTGGCGTCTCTGGGTAAGCTGCGCAGGCAAAAGGAAAGTCTTGCCACACAACGATGCCCTCTTCGTCACAGAAGTCATAGAAATCTTCCGACTCATATATTCCGCCACCCCATACACGGATTCCATTGATGTTAACTTCTAGCATGTCTTTGATTCGTTGTTGGTAGCGCTCTTTACTTACACGTGTAGGAAATGGGTCATCAGGAATCCAGTTGGCCCCTCTGATCCAAAGTCGTTCGCCGTTAACTTTGATTGCGAAGAGGTTTCTTCCGTCACCCGTCGGAGAGTCATCGATCTCCACACTTCTAAATCCGACTCTCTTTCTGTGAGTCTCTAAAACTGAACCTTCTGAGTTAAGGAGAAGTAAATCTACAAAGTAGAGCGGCTGAGATCCGCGGCCACGAGGATGCCATATCTGCGCATTCGGTATTTCGATTCTGCCCTTGAATTCTCCGTTAGAGAGATTTACAGACTCCTCTGAAACGACTTCACCTGATGTCACTGAACTAACAATTACTCGGGCCGAGACTTCCTTGGTTGAGGTGACAACTTTTGCATTGAAGGTTAGGACTGGGAGATTATTTTCAACAGCAGGAATTATGGCAACGTTGTCACAATGGGCAGTAATCCAGGAATGAATTTCGATTTTCTTCCAGATTCCTGAGGAGATTGTGATTGGACCCCAATCCCATCCGTAACTACAGGCCATCTTTCGTTGGTAGTTATACGGCATGTCATATGGCCGAGGATAGAGTCCAAGAGCGGCTACATTATCTTCGGCATCGCTTAGTGGAGCTTTAAAGGCAATCTCAATCGCAACTGGACCTGACGCAATTTCAGAGGTGATATCAAGGCGGTAGGAGCGGTGCATATTCTTCGTCATTAATCGCACTTGACCATTGATCGAAACTGTAGAAATTGTATCTAAACCATTGAAAATCAGCTCTTTGGTCCCTGGGGATGAATCCATTGGAATGACCGCTGTATATCGACTATCTGTCTTCCAGATCCAATATTGGTCTTGCTCCTTGCCATTAACTGATATGTCTTTGATAACGCCAGCACGAATGAGATCGGTATGAATACACCCAGGCACCTCTGCAGGCAGTGACTCGGGAACAGAAATCTTTGCGATCGCAGCTGGATCATTTCTCCAGGCGTTGTGCCCATCTTTAACTGGTTCGATATCCCAGGCATCTTCTCTGGGGGAGAGATGAAGGGTCCATTCTGCTTTAAGTTCAATTTTGCTATTTATCATCGCCCGAAATCATCCTCTACTCGCTCGATATCATCTTCGCCAAAATAAGTACCGGTTTGGACTTCTACGAAAATAACCTCTTCCGTTCCTACATTTTCGATACGATGCAAAACTCCAACAGCGAAATCAACCGTTGCGCCCGCACTTAACTCTTTAGTCTCCCCATTGATTGTCACAAGCGCTTTACCCTGAACAATGAACCAATGCTCGGCACGTTTTTGATGACGCTGGTATGAAAGTCGCTTACCTGATGAAACCCAGATGCACTTAACCTTGTGCGTTGACAACTCCTGAAGCACTTCATATCGACCCCATGGGCGTTCTGATTTCTCGAGTTCCATTTCTGGCTCCTATCCTAGGATTGCTAAGGCAGCACCGAGAACTCCTGCGTCTCGGACGAGTGCTGCCTTATGTAGATTAATTTTTGGTAAAAAGCCTATGTATGATGCTTGATCTTCTACGTGTCTTCTAAGTGGGTCCCAGAAAATGGCCCCAGACTCTGTGACGCCACCCCCAATTACCACGTGAGATATATCTAAACTTCCCAAAACGTTGACAATCCCAACAGCTAACGCCCGAGTGCCTTCATCAATAGAGGCCAGGGCAATAGAGTTTCCATTCTTCGCATCCTCCACTAAAGAAATGAACGAGGCGTCATTTGAAACCCAACCTTTCGATTGAGCGTGTGTGACCATCCGCGGACCACTCGCATAAGTTTCCACGCAACCTCGTCGACCACACGCACAAATTGGACCGTCAAGATTGACTGAAGCGTGCCCTAGAAAGAATGCATTTCCGCTGTCACCAGTGAAAACTTTGTCATCAAGGATTAGCCCACCGCCAACTCCTGTTGAGACAACCATGCCGAGCATATTTCTAAAGCCTTGTCCCGCGCCCAACTTGTGCTCGGCATGGGCAAGTGCCATCGCATCTCCGTGGAGGACTACCGGCATACCTTTCGAAATTGTTTCAAAACACTGAATTATTGGGAAGTCTCGCCAGACCGGAATATTTACTGGACTCAATGTTCCCTTGATAATATCCAACGGACCTGCTGAGGCAACTCCAATTCCACGCAACTCATCCTTTTCTGAGGAAATAAATTCAATTGCGGCATCGGCGATATTTTTCCAAAGCATCGAGCCGTCACCGCACCTCGTTGAAACTTCCAGCTTTTGTCTAACTTTGAAATCGTCGCCAATTGTTGCGATGGCCACTTTGGTGGCTCCGACATCAACACCAAGTGCGTAGCTACTCATGATTGAACTATCGTTCTGCTGAGATCAGATTCCTTCATTTCAACTTTCATAATTTCGGTGACAAAGGTCGAATCAGTGGGATTCTGGAATCTCCGCAAAAGCTGCTCAGCGGACAGGCGCCCAAGACGTCTAGGATCGTGGTTTAAAGTGGCGATATTAAGGAGATTAGCAGTTGGGAAAAGGTCAAAACTGACCACCTGGACCTTTACTTGAGACGCTGCAACAGTTTGACCAACACCCATTGCGATCAAATCGTTAGTTGCAATTATTCCATCTGTTTCTGGATTATTTTTGAGTAGTTCCAGAGTGACTTTTGAAGCTTCTTCGGAAGTGTGAATATCCGTGATAATTTGGGTATTTTTAATATCTACGCCGCGACTCAAAATCGCCTGCTTGAAAGCTTCAATTCGCTCTGAAGCAGTCCAAATGCTCGTTGTATCCGCGATGATCGCAATTTTTTTACATTTGCTCTTCAGAAGAAAATCAAGGCAGGCTGTAATGCCTCCACGGTTGTCTACAGTGACCGAATCTGCATCTAAGTAGGGTGCGGGACGGTCTGCAAAGACAAAGGAAAAACCTCTTTTTCTCTCTTGATGCAGATAACTGTAATCCTCACCAGAAGGAACAATTATGAGACCTCGAACTCGTCGCTCCAAAAGCGATTCAATTAGATTTTTTTCACGTTCACCATCGTCACGTGCGGTGGCGAGGATCAGGTCAAGACCTTCTTCGCCAAGCCGCTCTTCTGCTCCCGCTGCAAGGCCTGCGTAGAAGGGGTTAGCTAGGTCAGAGATAACCATTCCGACAAGGTTGCTTAAAGAGCCAACCCTCAATTCCCGCGCAATTCGATTTGAGCGGTAACCAACCAGACTTGCTGCCTTCTTGACTCGCTCGGCGGTATCACCAGAGACTTGTTCCGAACCGTTCATAACTCGAGAAGCAGTTTTAATACTGACCCCAGCTATAGCAGCAACATCTGCAAGCGTTGGATGCGCCAAAGGTTGCGCGGGAAAATCCGCGCCAACTCGTTCTTTCACGCTCATGACCCTATCACCTTGTCAATACGGACCGATATGTCTCCAGTAAATTTAGGGACTTTGACTTTAAGAAAATTTCCTGAAGACGTAGCTTTCTGTTTTGAGATTTCTTTACCCGTATAAGTATTCAAGAAAGTAATGGAATAGTTTCCTGTCCCACCGACCGGCAGATTGATGGTTCCACCCGGGGAAACCGGATCTGGAAATACAGTCTTTATTTTTTTCTTGGATCTAAGTGACTCGATAGCAGCATCGAGAAGAAGTTGCGTCTTGGCAGATCTGTCAAAATTGTTATGTCTTACCCAAGCAAGCGTAGTGTTTGAATCTGAAAGCGTTAGTGTGGTTGCAGAGGGGATTCCAAGAATGCGATCAGACTTCATGCTTGCAATGTCAAGTCCAGCAGTTAATTTTGATAGACCCTTAGTGTGTCCCCAAAGATCAAGCGGATCGACGTATGTATCCCACCACCAGTAGGAAGCTGGGCCTGCAAATCCAACGAAAGTGGCAGCCCATTGAGCGTTGTGCAGATGCAAACCTTTGGGATCTGCGAACGGATCTTCCGTAACAGAACCAGAACCCATCTCACCAACAAGTATTGGTTTGTCTGGAACTGTTTTGCGAAGCGCTTCTGCTTGCACCGACAGACTCTTTATCGGATCGGTTGGGTCATACACATGAGTTACTGCGTAGTCAAGATTCTCCCAATCCTGCAGACTTGCCCCGCCTGACCACGAATTTGTGGTGAGCGTATTGTAGGGATCCCACTCTTTTAGAACGTCGTCAGACTTTTTTATCCACTTTTTTAGGTCATTGGAACTAATGGGCGTGTAATTGACTTCATTCCACCACTCCCAAGTGAAAAGCGAAGAGTATGCCGAGTATCGGGCGATAATGTATTGCAATCTTTGTTTCCAAAAACCCCAAGCGATTTCATCAGTGGCAAAAAGGGCTGCATTAGAAATGGGTCCACCATTGCTTGAGTTGTAAGGGTTTGAATACCACTCAGGGTTCGTTGAGGTGCTAAATGCGCCATGGTTAATTAAGACTAATTGGATGCCAATCTTATGCTTAGCGGCAATAGCAAAGACTTGGTCCAATAACCACGCACGATCTAAACGTTTGCTGTAATCACCAAGGCCAGTATCCGTCCACTCGATTCCAAGGGACCAAGAAGCCATCCATACACGTGCCACATTGACTCCCGAGGCAGAGGCTTTCGAGAACCAGCGCTCGTATTTCGCAATTTCTTCGAAACGATTAGCCCACGAGATGTTGTACGCAATCGGCACGAATGGTTTGCCTCCTTTTGTAAAGGAGACTCCTGAAGCTTGTACCTTCGGCTCGGTCGCCTGCGCAGCGTTCAATGTGTGATTGGGGATAGCGATTCGCGCCCCATCAATGATTGCCTCAAAACTGAGCAGATACTGACCAGCCAACGAGGGGGCAAACCGCAGGCGCCAAGAAGGATCACCCGTTCGCATCGTGGAAGGCACGCCACCATTAGATGTCATGGTGAAATTCTGAAACCAGAAGGCCTGAGACTTGAATGCCTTTCCATCAGGACCCGTGATAGTTGCAACAACAGAGGCGCTCTTTGGATCAAACTCGTTTTTTGCATCTGGAATTCCCAGAATAGATACCTCTATTGGAAGGATCGAACTTCCCAGATATGTAGTGACAACTGATGTGCTTGAGTGAGCCGGGACGCTGACTAAGAAACTTGTCAGCAGACAGAAACCCACCAATACAGATATCTTTTTTAACAAGAGAAGCCACTCATTTCAATCCGGAGAGGGCGATTCCCCTAATGAAATGTTTTTGCGTAGCAAAATAAAGAGCTATTGTAGGAATACTTGTAATGAGAGAAGCTCCCATAATGATGCCTTGAGTGCCGATATTACCTGCACCTGCATTTCTTAAGTTAGCAAGTGCTACTGGGAGTGTAGCCATGTCTTGGCTGGTAGTAATGATTAGAGGCCACAGGAAGTTATTCCATTCGCCAATGGCTGTGAAAATCATCATCGCGATAAGAGCTGGCTTTAGTAGAGGAAGGATTATTCGATAATATATTGTAAATTCAGAGGCTCCATCGATGCGAGCGGCTTCAACCAACTCATCGGGAATAGATGTCAAATATTGAGTGAGGAAAAAGACAATAAACGCCTTTGGTAAAGCCGGCACTATGTAAGCCCAATAAGTATTAATCCATCCAAGATCATCAACTAGGAGAAATCCTGGTATCAACCCCACCTGCCAAGGGATCATCATGGAACCGATTATGACTAGGTAGACGATTTTCTTTCCCTTAAATCGATGTTTGCTAACAACATAAGCTGCCAAAGAGCCTATGATCAATGTCAGAACTGTGATTGAGATATTTACAACAAAGCTATTGATCATAAAACGGAAGAAGCCGAATTTCAAATCCGGGTATCTCTGAAAGAGACCCTGCATCACCTCTTGTTGGAACATTTGTGGATTGAATTTAGGATCGTAGTAATTTCCTAGGATGATGTCTTTAGGGAAAAGAGTTGGTGGAACCACTTGAAGCTCTTTAACAGATTTGAGCGACGAAGTTATCATCCAGTAATAAGGCGCAATCATAACCACGATAAGTAGATAGATTGGAAGTCTTCTCAACCTCGAAGCACGCGACTTTTTTTCGAATGGATTTGAAAATGAACCACTTCTCTCCATTAATCTGTCGTTCTTGCGAATCTCCGCTTTACTCAGAGTTGTACTCACTTGAGATCCTCCAATGAACGTGTAATTTTCAGATTTATCATGCTCACTATGAAAATGATTGCAAAGAGAACCCAGGCGATAGCTGAGGCATATCCCAATCTAAATCTGTTGAAGCCTGCGTCGTAGAGGTAGGGAACGATCATAAGTGCCATATCTTGTAGACCACCGATCGAACCGACACTGGTAGGAAACAGGAGATACACGCCTTCAAATATTTGAAACGCACCGATTATGCCCGTGATCCCAACATAAACCATTACAGGGCGAAGTAATGGGAGAGTGATGTACCTAAATCGTTCTCTTGGTCCTGCACCATCAATGACGGCTGCCTCGTAGTACATTGCAGGAATCGAATTAAGTCCAGCCAGGAAGAGGATCATTCCAAAGCCGGCTCCGCCCCAAATAGACATAAAAATCAAGATTGGAATAGCCATCCATGTTGTCGCCAACCACTCAACAGGGGCAATGCCAAATAGGTCGAGGAATGCGTTGAGCAGTCCAACTCCATCCCCGCGGAAGACCCAACCCCACACGAGTACGACGGCAATACCGGAGGTAACGGAAGGCAGAAAGAAAACAACGCGCATCACTCTGTTAATTCGAGTGTCTTCCTGTAGGGCTAACGCTAGCGAAAGTGATGCAACCATTCCTAGAAGGACTGCACCGATAACATAAAGGGAAGTGTTACTCAGGGCTTTGTGGAACCTATCGTCATGAAAAATGAGTGTCGTGTAGTTGCCGAATCCGACGCTTCCGCATGGAGATTGATCGGGGTTGCAGATTGCGTTGTACCGCATAAAAGAGAGTCGCAACGAAGCCAGAACTGGATAAACGCTGAAAACAATAAAGAGCAGTGCAAAGGGCGAGAGCATTAAATAGGTGGCGACTCCCGCCTCACTGAATTTTCGAAAACCTTTTTTGCCTATTGCTGTCGTCGAGGACCTGCTCTGAATACTCATCGTTCAAGCCCCCTATTTCGCTAATGACGTCATGATCGTCGGATCGGTCTTCTTATTTTCTGGGGGACAGTGGATGGGGTTGAAACCCCCATCCACTGCATCCCTTGAAAGGCCCTACTTAGAGCTTTGACTTCATCACGGCTGCGGCCTCATCGAGGGCAGCTTGTGCTGTAGCTGAACCAAAGAGGAAGCTGGTGAGGGCAGTTGTTACCCCAGCCTGTGAATCTTCCCAACCATTACAGTTCGGAGGACCCTGTGCATCCTTGAGTTGGCTCTTGATTACTGCGAGCACTGATGCTGGGTAAGCATCGATTGTGTCCGCGTTACTGATTACTGGTGATAGGAAGATGGCATTCTGTGCTGCTCCTACGAGGTTCATCTGACGCACAACGCTACGGTCGTACAGAGTCTTGATGAACTTGGCTGATAGCTGCTGCTGTGACTTAGATGCGTATCCCATGATTGAGATTCCACGACCACCGATGAATGCAACGCTCTTAGAGCCTGGGGCAGCAGGTACTGGTGCTGCGGCCCAAGTCTTGTAATCCTTCTTGTAGGTATAGAAAGAGCTTGCCTGGAAGTTTCCAGAGAATCCGATTCCGTACTTACCTGATTGGATATTGTCATTCATTGTCCAGTCAGCGACACCTGGCTTTGGAGCGCCATGGTCTGTGTAGAGCTTCTTGTATTGAGTAAGAGCAGCAACACCCTTGGCATTGTTGATTGTGACTTTACAAGTTGCATCGTAGAGCGATCCGCCCATGGAGTAGAGCCATGAGAAGAATCCGAGCCAGTCAGCATTTCCCCATTCGTTGTAAACAGGGGTCGTGACTCCCTCTGTGGTCTTGAGTTTTGCTGCGGCTGCGTTGAATTCAGCCACTGTCTTTGGAGCGGCTGTAATGCCTGCCTTAGCAAGAGTTCCCTTATCGTAGAACATCATCATCAAGGTAAGGTCAAAAGGAACTGCATAAACTTTCGTCGACTTATAACCAACTAGAGCTTTGTAAATCTGGGCAGGAACTTTTGGCTGAACAAAGCTAGCAACGCCTAGAGTGCGCAGATCTGCAAGCGCACCCTTGTTACCTGCTGAGATACCCCAAGAAAGTCCTCCAGTGAAAATATCTGGACCCTTCTTTGCGGCGGCAGCAGCAAGGACTTTGGCATAGCCGTCGCCCCATGAAATTGCTTCCACCTTAACTGTGACATTTGGATTTGCATCTTCAAATGCCTTTCCAGCTGCCTTCATAACTGCCGCATCAGCATCGCCACCGGTTGCCCAGATGGTAAGTGTCTGCTTGGCAGCGTTTGCTGGTGCGCTGATTGCGACGCCAGCGACCATAGAAATAGCTACCGCTATTGCTCCTAAACGCTTCACGTATGACTCCTTCTTTGAAGCGCAAACGGACTTCGCTGCGCCTTACGGCTAGATTTCCTCGTAATGACAGCGTTGTCAAGAATAAACATTGCCACATTTGGGTAACAATTGAAAAGTCTTTTAGGACATTGACCTACAAAGCAATTCCCCAGAAGGCGCTTTTCCTGGTTTAGGGGTGATAAATCCCCTCGAACTTATTTCACGGTCGTATCAAGAGTTACTTGTTCTTCGCCGGTAACGCTAAAAGTAAGATGCAAACCATCGCCTTTTTGAGTAGGGCAGACAATGGCCCAGGGGAAGGTGACTGAGCCGCCAGGTTTTATGACGGTATCCAAAGGCAGTCCAACAATTCCCGAAGCCTCTTCAAAGACATCAAAACACGCAAGACTTGCATCCGAATCAAAAGCGCTTTGTAGAATCGTAAAAGAGGCCATATCTAGGTCTTTTGAGCCCTTATTTGAAACGGTTATATTCATTGAGAGAGGACGACCCTCAACTCCGAGAGCTTCCGAATCTTTCGGCTCAAATGCTTCAGGCTCGCTGACTTGAAGGTAAAGTCCACTTCCAAGATCAATCTCGCTACCAAAGCCGCCTTGAAATTCGTCTGGGGTCTCCTGCTTAGCTATCTCTTCGAGCGCTAGTTGGGATGTATTGTCATCGTCCATAGGAACACGTGGTCCGCCTGAAAAGAAGGCGACAGCGAAGACTGTAGCAAGAACTGCTGGGACGACTATGTTCGAACGCTTCATGCGAATTTCCTCTCTCGATGGGACGAGATTCGCATCTTGTTCCATCGTTGTCAAGCAGGCATTTACTCGTTTTTAGGTCAAGCGCGACTTTCGAGCATGAGATCCAAGAGCTGTCTATCAATATTTAGACCTTCGAAGTTTTCGTACTTGGTGCCAGGGCGCCCGTGATTGGCGATTCCAAAGTTTCCATCGAACTCCCAGAGTGAATATCCCCAGCCTGACTCTTTGAAAATATCGAAGAGATCTGTAAACCAAGCCAGAGCGACAGCGTTATCTGTGTATCGATAACATCCGAACTCTCCGATGTGCACAGGTCTTCCCATGTCTGAGACTCGTCGCCAAGGTTCGTAGAACTCCCAGAGTGTCTGACGATTCCAATACTTGCCTTCATATTCACATGGGTAAGTTGGTACTGGCATTCCTTTACTACCGTCCCACCATTCTGCTTTGTAGTGACTCACCAACATCGGTTGGTATCCACGGCCGCTATGAACAACATCAAGATCAGCTAACTCAGGCATGGCAAGGTGTCCGCCTGCCAGCCCATTGATGACTACTGTGCGATTGCTGTCGATCTCCCGAATGCCACGAGTTATTTCTCGAATGACCTTTTGATGAATATCCCGAGTGAAACCACGTTGTCCTTCGGCAGGTGGTTCGTTTACTAAATCAAAACTAAGAAGGTTCTCGTACTTTCCTTTATATCGCTCGGCGACGGCGTTCCATAGTCTGGCGAAGTTTCTTTGAGGGGCTTCGTCGCTCCACAAATTCGTTTCTTCAAGATCCCATCCATTTATGCAATATCCAGGTGCGCGATGGAGATTCAGACTTATGTGAATTCCGCGAGAGGTTGACTCGTGAATATAGGAGTCAAGCAAATTTAGGAATGGCTCGTGAATTGGGCCATCAAGATGATCAATCCAAAATCGATAATCTGTAGGAAGCCTTAGAAACTTAAAATCATATTTGGCCATGAAATCAAGCATTCGATTATCGGCGGGGAGCGCTCTCTCCATGTGACCTTTTGAGTATGCCCACTGGGCGTTAAACCCATAACCTAAATTTTCGCCATGCTTGATCATCGATTCGCCTCTGATAGTAGTTTCTCAACCCATCTGGCCTGCACAAGTTGATGTGCCACGCTGCCTCCCTCATGTGTGTTGTATTCATAAATCGCCGTTGTGACATTTCCCTGATAATTGTTTCGAACCGCGAAGATCGTATCGGGAGGGCACACGGCATCGTGCATGCCAATAGAGAACAGCGCGGGACATTTTGCAGATTTAACTAGATTTAAATTATCAAAATAACTCAACGTTTCAAAAACTTGATTAATTTTATCCCGATGAATGCGACAGTAAGAAGTAATTTCATGGTACGGATATGTATCCACCATCTCAGTTGCTCGCTTGAAGTGACAGAGAAAAGGAACATCCGGCATTGCAGCAAAAACGCCCTTAGCTAAGGAGGCAGCAGCTAAAGCTATGCCACCACCCTGGCTTCCGCCTGCAACAATTACTCGTTCCGGATCTACGCCGGGTAATACTTTCGCAACCTCGACAAAAGCGACAGCGTCCACATAGACGCGTCTGTAATAATAGTTATCTCGATTCAAGATGCCTGAAGTCATAAATCCTGGAGATTGAGGATCTCTCACGTAAGAGCCATCAGGCGTGTCGCTAGTTCTAAAACCACCGCCTTGTCCTCTTGTATCCATCACCAAGACTCGGTACCCGACATTTACCCAAAAAAGCCACTCATGGGGGAGACCACGCCCACCACCGTAGCCGTCGAAAAATACTATGCAGGGCGTCTTTTCTTCGGCGGTTTTCGGTTGGATGAACCATCCTTTTATTTGATCGCGATTAAATCCCGAAACGGTTATGTCATGAACCGACACAAGCGTTAGAGGTGAATCTGCGAGGGTAAGAGAGTATTCGGGGAAACTGGGAAGAAATTCTTTGAGGGTCGAGGTCCAGAAATCATCGAAGTCCGGCAAGGCAGTCGGTTTTACTTTGATAGTTTCCAGCTCTGTTCTATTTAATCCGATGAGCATGACGTCTCCTTAGTTTTCTTCACTTATAAATGATTGTGCGTCACAAAGTCTTTGATAGACGCCTGGTTGATTCCTCAGGACTTCGTGTCTTCCAGATTGCACAATACGACCTTCATCCAACACAAGAATCAAATGGGCTTCCTTGATGGTAGACAATCGGTGTGCCACGACAAATGTTGTCCGATCCTTCATTAAAACTTTCAGTGCAGACTGAATTAGGCCTTCCGACTCTGAATCAAGAGCTGACGTCGCTTCGTCCAAAATCAAAATTCTCGGATTACGAATAAGCGCTCGAGCGATTGCGAGTCGTTGCTTTTGGCCACCGCTAAGTCGCGCACCTCGTTCACCAACAATGGTGTGTATCCCGAACTCTAATGCCTTTACAAATTCCCATGCATTCGCAGCTTGAAGCGCCAGTTCAATGTCTTTACTTGTAACATCACTTAACCCATATGCAATATTCTCAAAAATGCTTCCATCAAAAAGGACTGACTCCTGAGGCACAACCGACAAATGCTTTCTCATCGAACGCAGGTCTAAAGTCTGCATATCTTGGTCATCTAATGTGATCGTGCCGCCAGTTGGACGCAAAAATCCAATAATTAAGTTGATCAAAGTGGATTTACCTGACCCTGAAGGCCCGACTAAGGCAATCATCTTTCCAGGTGTTGCAGAAAAAGAAATATCGGAGAGTGAAGGTTTATGGTTTGTTGAGTAGGTGTACTCGACCTCATTGAAAGTGATGTTTCCTTCTACCGCATCAATTCTCTTCTTCCCTTGATTAATTTCCAAGTCTGGTGACTCGAGTACTTCGCTCAGCGAGCGTACGGAAGATAAACCTTTTGAGATTGCCGGAGCCAAACTCGCCAACAAAATCACTGAACCTATGAGCATCCCGAAATAAGAAGTGAGCAAAACAACATCACCCGCGGATATTCCATACATGCCATTCATCGCAAAATAGGCAGAGAGAATCAGGCAAAGAACGTTGGCCATTTGAAATGTCACCCAAGCAGCAGCATTGAATTTGCCATTGATTTTGTCTAGTCTCAGGCCGGCTGCCTTCACGGATGAGAACGACTCGCGCATGGTTCCCAATGCGCGAGATTCAAGACCATGCGCTCTCGTTACGGGAAGAAGCGTTGTCATCTCATTTACTCTCGATGACATTCTCTCAATCTCGCTTCGGAAATCTTCATTAAAGTCGTTGAGAGACTTGCGCATCCTGATAATTGCAATGGAAGCGATAGGTGCAACCAGCAAGAAAAAAATGAGAAAACTTGGAACACGAAATGCGGTAATAATTACAGCTCCCATAAAACTGTTAATCGCCGCGAGTCCGCCATCTGACATGTGCCTGAGCATTTGCTCGATATTCTCGACATCACGGACCACTTTGGTTTGAAGAGCGCCAGCATTGGTCCGTTGATAAAACCCGATACTTAACTGTTGCATGCGTACAACCAGTGCCGAGCGCAGTCGGTTCTCGATATCACGAACAGCTTTCGCAAGATAGTGCACATACAGCAGGTTGGTTGGAAAGTTTTGCAGCACTATGAGAATCAATGCTCCAGAATTGAGTGCCAAGGGAACGATTCCTTGTTTTTGAACAACGACATCAATCAAATTTGCGGTTATGAGCGGAATAAACCAAGAAGGCGAATGCTTGACCGAAAAGAAGAAAATAGCAAGAAAAATATTTTTACGTTGATCTCTCATAAGAAATATGAGAGTTTTGATTGGACTTTCACCCTTAAAATGATGAACGATTTCGTTGTCATCGATTTGCACACCGACAAAGTACTCAATAGTCGATGAAAAAAATGCTTATGAATGTAACAATTCATTGTCCTGTAAAACAGTATTAGGACATGATTTTGTAGATCCGTGGAGGTGGAAACGGGATTTGAACCCGTGTAGAGGGATTTGCAGTCCCTTGCCTCGCCTCTCGGCCATTCCACCACGAACTACTTCTTCACTTACGGATAAAGAAACGCCGCCCATCAAAATGAA